>Ga0222694_1000102_pt1 | contig 22884 bp, 36 predicted proteins | sample AntAcemetage1333_FD_181145 | JGI IMG/M metagenome (GOLD analysis project Ga0222694, IMG submission 181145) | Saline water microbial communities from Ace Lake, Antarctica - #1333 | ecosystem: Environmental > Aquatic > Non-marine Saline and Alkaline > Saline | place: Antarctica: Ace Lake...
ATAAGCATAATATCAGCCAATGCATTTGACCCCATTGAAATAATATCATAATCTACTGAATTAAATCTAACTTTTAGAACCATTATAAATCAGCCCCTGCTTGTTTTAATGTTCTACTTACCATATCTGTCATTATAACTTGCATATCATGTTCACCTATTTTAAATGATGCATGTATATTGGTTACAGAAGCACCACCTAATTTATTATTAGGTATTATTGTTCCTGCTGTATCAGGCACAAATAATTCAGGCCCTCTTTCACCAACCATAGAAGCCATACCTACTTGTGGGCGACCACCATTAGCAAAAGCACCACCACTTCCTCCAAATCCTCCGCCACCAGAGAATCCACTATTACCTGAAAATCCTCCGCCTTTGCCACTCTTGTCAGATTCTTTGCCAAACTTTTTCAAGGCAGAAGTAGCAGCATTAATTTTATTTTTTATTGAATCCCATATAACCCCAACACCTTTTTTCCAATTTTCCCAAAATCCACCATTGGCTTTTATCCAACCTGACATTTTATCCCATTCAGGTTTTAATTTAACTACTGCTAATGCTACTGCAGCAACCATTCCAACTGGTCCATGCATCGCTAACCATATCATACCTGCAGCAGTAACAAAACTCCCTGCTACTGTTCCAACATCTAATCCTGCATCTTCCATTTTCTTACCCATTTTACCAAACCATGTCCCTATATCTTGTATTGCTGGTATAAAAGTATTACTTATAAATGGCACTAAATTATCTCTTACCCATTCATAAAATCCTACCTTTAAAGGCACTAACATTTCACCTATTTCTTCTTTCATATCACTTATTTGATTTTTTGCATTTGCTATTTTACCTGCATCTGTTTTTGCCAATGCTTCATTCATATCACCAACATTATCAGTAATAACTTGCGATAATACTGCTGCTCTTTCCATTTCTGTACCTGTTTTTAATATTTCACCTTGAGCATCTGTAAATGATATACCAACCCTAGTTAATGCTCCTGCTTGTCCTTGTAATGCTTTCCCCATTAAATTTGCTATATTAACAAAATCGGTTTGTCCTGCATTAACACCTTTTTGTTGTGCTATTAAATTATTCATAGCAGGTGTTAACAAATCAACAGTCTTTGTTGTTGAAGCAAATGTCGCTAATTGTTGTTGCCCCTGTATAATTAATTCATCACCAAAAATACCAATCTTTTGTTGTTCTCTAGCAAGTTTCTTGGTTTCTTTTATTTCTGTTGAAGTCGCTCCAATTCTTTTTGTCATAACTTCTTCTAATTTTGTTTCTGCCTCTATTTGTTTATTATATAATTCAATCGAATCATTGGCAAAACTTGCTATTTTCCTCACAGCAAAAGCTGCCCCTGCTAACTTGGCAATATTCTTTAAACTTGAACCAAACTTATTAACTGACTTGGTCGCGCCTGTCGTATCATAATTTACTTTAAAATCAACCCTTGCGTCTGCTGCCATCTTTCCCACCTGCCTTTATCTTTAAAAAATTAAATAAATCTGCTAAAACTTTGTTTTTATCACTACTACCACCCAAAGCATAACTACTTTTAAGGCTTCTCAAACTTTCTATATGTTCTTTATTATATTTATCTTGTTTTGGAATTTTAGTTTGTCTTATTTCTACTACTTTTGCTATTGAACACTTACCCTCTAATAATAAGCCCTCTAAACACGCAGAGAACTCCCACCAGTTGATTTTATTTATGTTAAGGTCTATTTGCCTATGTCCTTTGAAACTATCCCATATCAGCCTATAATCTATCAAATAATCAATGCTCTTTTTACCACTACTTTTATTTGGTTTGAATAAACTATGGAATATATCATTAATTAACCTAATCTTCTGCTCAATATTTAACTCTATATCTAATGTAATCAATTCACTTAAACATCTATCTGTATCCTGTTTCTCTGAATATTCAATTGCTCTCATTACACTCTTAAAATCTATATTTAATTGATATTGTTTTCCACTTATTGTTATCTTATCTAATTGTTCCCATTCTCTTGTCGGTTTATAGTCCCATATTGGTTTTTCTTTTTCTCTATGTACCAACCGACTAATTCCAAACCCACCTGTTCACTTAACCTATCAAATTCACTTTCAGGCATATTTGTTTTTAAATATTGTAGATCATCTTTAAATACCATTTTTTCAAATTCTTTATTTTGTTCTAAATTATTTTGTTCTATTGTTTCCTTTAACTCTTTCTCTTTTAATTCTAATCCTTCTAAATCCTTGATTAACTTTCTTATCTCATCTTTTTCTGTTTCTATTGATAAAAGTTTATTTAATCTTGCTTTTTGTTCTACTAAAACTGACCTTTGTTCTTCAACACTATTTTGATCTTTGAATATCTTATCTATCATCTTTATTTCATCAGAAGTTAAAGCAATATTAATCTTTTTTACTTCATCTTTAAACTTTATATTATATTCTTCTTCATAGAAATATTTACCTACTATAAATTCCATTTTGTCCTCCTTAAATATGGTGGTAAAAGGGTTTGCACCCTTCTACACAGATGCTGTAATTGTTCCGTCAGCAACTTTCAATACTATATCCATTGTTATTACATCTTCGATGGTTCTTGGGTCACTTATTTGTGTTAATTCTGCATTGAATGTAAATTCACTTGTTTGTGCTGGATCTGTAATCTTCGCAGCGAATGTTCTAACATTGGTGTATCTTTTAGTTAATAAAAATTGACTAGCAGTATCTGAACTATCTACTTTTATTGTAAAACTAAATTCAGGGTCTAATGCTGTAACTTTATTATTCGCAATATATGAACTAAGTTTGTAGAATGTATCAACAACCTCACCCCAATTGTTATCTGCACTAATAATGTCGCATACTTCAAATCCACCTGCACCTGTTGTATCTATTTCTAATTGATAATTTATTCCTGTTATCATTTTATTACTCCTTCCTTATTCTATTATTGCTCTAAAATTAATATTATATAATATTCTTTCATTATCATCTTTACCTATATACTGAACATCTGTATCAGCATATATCAACACAATTTTCGAGCTTGTTAAAGCGATTCCATTAGCCATATTAAGTTTATCATAGACACTATCAACCATAGCCCTAATATCTGTATCATTATTCCTTAATCCCCTTATAATAACCCTAAATAACACATTATTATATAATCGGCTTGTTCCTAAAGAATTCTGTACCGTACCACCCAACATTGTTACTGCAGCTGCATAGTCATCATCATTATCATCTGCTATTGGTAATTCAGGACTATAAGCACTAATGTCACTAATAGTTTCTATTCTTGTTCTAACTCCTGTTATAAACTCTTCTATATTCACTTTATCACCTCTTATTTATATTGAATATTGTTGCCGTTAATGTTACCCACTTGCGATAATTATCTTTTTTAACTCTTTCCCACCAAAATGGTATTGCTTTCTTATTACCAACACCTGCATTAAAATCTCTATAATATAATCTTCTAACTTGTGGTGCTACTAAAGTTACTATTCCTCTATTGAAATCACTATGTATTGTCCCACTTTGATACATTGTACCTAAATCATAAGGTATATATTCCTCACAATCTTTATAAGCCTGTTGTGATACAGCCCTAACACTATCTATCAATGTTTTTTGTGCTACCTTCTTTAACCAACTATTCGCTTGTTGATGGCTTGTAAACTTCTTCATACAAGCATTATCTCATAATGATGTGGTGTATTATTGTTGCCTCTTAATACATCAATATCAACGATCTCATAGGTTTTGCCATTAAAAACAATCAAATCTTGTTTCGCAAATGTTAATTCTTTTGGTAATGAATTTTTATAGTCATAAAACATCATAGCATTGCCAACTATCTCTTTACCATCTCTACTCTTCTTTAATACCTGTCTTTCATCTATTTTTATATAGCGAAGGCTGTGGGTACTACCAGCAGTTCTCTTTTCACCATTATTGGTAAAATTGTACTTATGACTTGCTTGATTTGGGAGTCTTTTTCTTGGTATTTGTCTTATCATACTTTTTAGCCTCCTTTATCTCAATCCAACCAGTTTTTCTGTATATAATAAAACTCTCTTTGGGTATCTTTTTAATTATATCCCCTCGTTGTATAGTTATCATATTACACCTCCTATATATATAATTGAGAAGGGTGATTAGCCCTAATCAATTAAAACTTCCTAGTCAAAAGACCTGACTGTACTAAATATCTCTGTGCTTTCGGTGCTATCTTTTGGAACTCTTGTGTTCCATTTCCAGTTATTCCTACTGACTCCGAGAATTTACCTAAACTATAACTACTTGAACTACCTGCATAATCATCATCAATTCCAAGATTATTATCATTGTATTGGATCTGATATGCAGTAGCCAATTTTAAATCATTTGGTGCAGTAGCAGTAGTATAGTCACTAGCCGATATTAAAGACCATGAATAACAATGAGCTTTTAATGTTTCAGATGCCTCATATATCTTCAACAATGTTTCTGCATTATTAAGATAAGATGATTTATCATTTAAAATCTCTTGTAATTCTGATACTGTTACATACTGACTTCTAGTTATTGCCATACTATCACTCCTTTTCTACTATGCACTAGTTGCATGATATTTTGTAATAACTTTTGTAGAATTTGTTACTCTAAATGCAGAATTAATTTCAACTTGCACTTTTTTACCAGCGAAATCTTCAGTATCAATTACTCTCATCGCTTGAACGATGTTTTTGATACCAAATGCATCAGCTTGTCCCATAATCATATCTACTAAAGATAAGTTTACAGTTGTTGCGTTTGCACTATCACTATATGGGAAATATTGAGCAGCAGTTGCATTTAATGCATTTGCTTCAATAACTCTCATTCCAAACCACATACCAGCTCTACCAGTTGATAATACTTCATCATTTTTAACTGGAACAAAGTCTGATCCTGCTTGAGTTAATATTTCTTCATATACTGAAGTTGAAACAATTACATATTCAGGTGATGTTTTATTATCTTTACATTCTTTTCTCATTGAAATTATGTAAGTTAATACATTAGTATCAATAATAGCAGTTGTATCCCCTAAATCTGTACTTTCAGTTACTAAACAAGCTAATCCTGATTGTTGCCAACCTTCAGATACCTCTTTAGTTACTCTAGCATATTCTGCTTCTGTCTTATTATAAGCAGTAGCACTTTCTGTGATACCATATACCTTTTCTTCAACTCTAAATGCGTTGTTAATAACTGCTTGTACTAATGTATCAGCAGTTGTAGCACCTGAAAAGTCCCCACCAACAGTTGTTGGATCTACAACAGCATTACTTCCTAATTTATGGAAGTACCATCCTCCTGCTTGTTCTACTGCTTGGTCTGTAAATGTTAACCCCGGTATTAATACACTATCATAATACAGGTTAGGCAGTAATGTTGGTAAATATTTGATATCTACATATTGCGAGTTAATTGTTAATGTGTCTTGATTTGCCATATTCTTTTTCCTCCTATTTTATTTTTTACCCTTCATAATAAGGGTTGTTTTTATATTTCTCATCTAAATAAGCTTTATTAGATGATACAATCGGTGTTTGTTGTGTGCTTTCCACCCCAACTTTCGATACATTTGTTTCCTTGAGCATTGGTAATTTGTCATTGATGATAGCTTCTAGTTGTGTTTTAATACCTTCTCTATTAACTTCCCCATCTTCATTAATAACTTTTTCACTGTCTATGAGCCTCATCAGCACTTCCTTATGTTTGCTGCTTACTTCCAATTCAGTTAATGTGTTACCAACTATGATTTCCAAGTCTTTAGATTGGTACTTATTTTTCCATTGTCCTACTTCATCTTTCAAAGAAGTATTTTCCTCTTGAGTTTTTTCCAAGTCGCTCTTCTGTGCATCCTGAAGTTTCTTGTAATCAGTTAATGCAGTTTTCACATTATCAAAATCCTCAACTTCTAGTTTCTTCAACACTTTTCCTAACTCATCTTTCACATTCTTTGCGACAATGTTCTTCACATCATCTTGTGTGAAAGTCTTTTCTGTTGATTTTTGTTCGTCTGTAGTATCAACAACTACATCTTTTTTATCTTCCATAGATAAAATCTCCTTCTTTCCATTGTTTCGCTTATGCTTGGCACATAGGATAAAGCCAATTAATAATCTTTTATAAAGTCTTGGTACTCTTTTGTATCAAAATCTATTGGTGTTACATACTCTACTACATGGATACAAGTGCAATTTATATCTTCTGATGGAACACCAAACTGCTGTGGTGCTGTTGTACCTATACTGAAATATGTATCTATTCCAATAACTGTTTCGCCATCCATTGCTACATGAGAAGGTCTTTGTTCCATTGAAACCCCTGTATATACCCATGTTTTCTTCATTATATTGCCTCGTTCGGTACTTAACTCCCCACTTGACTGTTTTGCCAAACTTTTATGAGTATTAACCTCCGTTCTTGCGATAGATAATGCCTTACCACCATTGCTTCCTAATACCTTTCTTACTTGCTTCTCTACTTGCTTTGGTGTCTTTTGTCCTTTGATACCTTTTAATATTGTATTATTGATCCTCTTTGTGGTTGTCTTTGCATTACCACCTATTATTGATTTAAATCCTATTTGCTTATCCCTAACTGCTATCTGTTCTCTTACTATCTTATCCAAATTCAATTTTGCTGTTATCTTTGGGTTAACCAGCTTATCAAAGAAATCATAATATAATCTTGTAGTTTCTATTGTATCCCCTGAAGCCATTGTAATATTCTTACCATTACTTAACCACAATGCAGATACAATAACTGCTATTTCCTTATTTAACTTTTTAACATCTTCTTTATTCTTGATATTACCTTCATCATCATACTGCCAATCAATACCTTCTACTTGTTCTTTAATCTTCTTATAACTAGCAACATAATCCTTACTTATTTCTTTTTCGAGTGATTTTTCTTGTTTTTCTAATATATCATCTAACACCTAATCACCTACTCTTTTACTTCCTCTTCAGGTATTAATATCTGTTCCCCCATATTCCTTAATATCCTGCTCTTTTCATCTTCTGTTAATTCCTCACCATATATATCATCGAGTGCTTTCTCTTGATCTATAATATCAAAATCAACCATCTTCGCAGTTTGTTCTATTCTAGTATTTCTATCAGGTGGTATATATTCACCAAACGATACACTCAACTCTCTATCTACTGGTGTTCGCTTATTAAACACATCATCTGCTTTTAATATTTTATTACACATAGGTACTAAAAACTCTTCAAATACTTTAACTAATGATTTTCTTGTTCTTAATGATGTGACTTCTCGTTGCATTAAAGCCTCTTGCGAAGCATTCGCACCTGCCTCATCATTTATACCTATTGTTAATGGATTAAGTCCAGCATTGGCTAATATGTTATATGTAATGCTATTTATTGCTTTAGTATATTCATCTGTTCTTATTGCCGATTGATTATGGCTTATTTCATTCTTGCCATTCTCTCTTGGATCAGTTCCTGTTACTACATATTTCTTTCTAAAATCATCAAACTTCTTACCTGTTGCCAATACTTCAGGGACATATACTTCTGCTCTACCTGTTCTTATTTCATCCATTAATTGTGACCATGCTTCATCTAATGCATCAAACTCTGCTATTACACCATCATAATCAGACTTTATACCTTTAAATTCACCAGCCATTATAAAATTTCCTTTAAACTTAAATGGTTCCAATTCTTTAGTTTCTTCAAGTGTTGTTAATGGAACATCAACTAACTCATTTCTTACTATCTTATACAACTTATAATCTATTAACCCTGATGTATATATTTCATGTAATTGATACTTCTCATTGCATTCACCATAATCTGTCTTAAATATATATCCTAATGCTCTGCCTCTCTCTTCTATTGTTTCATAATTAAAAGGTGTATATTTCTCTATCAATGGATATTTTGTTAGGTTCTTGTCATACCCTATCTTCCAAGCAAACCTTATAGCCCAACTCTGAATTAATATTGAAGTATATAACAACCTATCAAAACTATTATCCTCTAATATTACATTTAATAATTCGGTTTGTTTTTCATCAACATCTTTACCATTTATTACACTAATCTCAACATCCGAGTTAGTAACTAATCTTGCTTTACCATGTGATATTAGACTAGGCATTCCACTATGTACCACTCTTACCTTGTCAGTAACATTTGTATAATAATAACTGGCTCTAGTGTTTATTACCCCAAATGAACTTGTATTAGTTTGATAATAATCTGCTAATAGATCCTCATCACCAACAAACCATAAATATTTTTCCTGCAATTTGTATTGTTCATATTCTAATACCTTTTTTGGCATGTTACCACCTCTTATTTTTGTATAATCCTGTAAATGTGGATATATCATCTTTGTTAATCCAACTGCTATCCTATCCCTAAAATTCACTTAATCACTTCCCTATTTGGTCTTTGAATGGCAAGAATGCATACTGACTACCATTTATTGTATGATCATTAGCATCTTCAGGCTCATCTTTTTTACTATCCCAACTATATAAGTTGTGTTCCCTTATATGTTCCTTACAATCTTCAACTATTAAATAATTTCCTGATGCTATCCAACTGTTCTGTAAATTAATCCTATCTATTATCCTTGTTTTCTTATATGAATTTATAAAATTGAAGTTTATACCATGGTTCATCTTATACTTTTGACACTCTGTTATCGTTGCTTGATCTGCACTATCTATAAATACATTAAGACATATACCCCACTCTTGTTGTTTCCTTAATACAAAATTACTTATCTTAACTGCTATATCACTAGGAGTTAATGTAAATGAATCCCTATTGTTATAAACCTCTTCACCTAACACTATATACTTATTCTTATCTGTTATACCTGCAAATATAAATGCAAATGTATCATCTGACTTACTTGAATAAGATGTATCAACTCCACAAGTGAAGTGCTTAAACTTCCTCTTAACCAACTTATCATTATTCGGTTCTTTAGGATTAACATACATTGCTTCCCTTTTACTTATTATATTAACTTGTGGTAATTGGAATATTAACCCAACACCCTTTGTTCTTATACCTAATATCTTTGTTTTATATTCCCTTGTTTCAGGCAATAGACTGCCCAATAGTTTAGTTCTTAACTCTTCTGTCATTGTAGGATTATCATCAAATGAGAAGAACCAATAATTCCACCCTACTGTTGGTACTGATTTATTCAACTCTGCCATTATATGACTCGGTGTTGTATCTTTATACTTGTCTATCGGCCTACATCTATTTATTATCTCTTTGTATATCTCTTTATCCGGATTATCAGGATTGAGAGTCATACACATATATTCAAATCTAGGTAAAAATAGTTCTCTTACAAAACTCATCTCGGCTATATTAACCTCATCTATAAAGACTGCACCGAATTGGCCACCTAGAACTTTCTTATATTTCGCTACATCACTATAACCACATAGATAGACTATATTATCGCCTACCATTATATGGGGTAATTTCTGTTTACTATTTCCTTGTAAGTATAACTCTATATCAGGAAACACATCTAACAATCCACAATCGCCTGTCGATAGTATATTACTTGTTACTGTTCCTAGACTTTCACCAGCTATTAAATGCTTACTCCGTTTAGTCTTATTTATCATATACAGAAACTTCGTTGATATGGCAGTTGTTGTTTTACCTGCCTGTGTCGTTCCCTCTAATACATCTACTACACTATCTGTTAATGTGAAGTCAAGAAACTTCTGTGTTATTTTCATTCTTCAATCCCTCAATGGACTCTACTAATTCATCAACTGGTTTCTTATCCATAGTAACAGTAGTATCTATCTTATCAGTAAACATTGCTAAATGCTTTCCAATTAGTTCTGCTGATTTGTTAGCACCTGAACTATCGAACTTAAATGTCCCAGTCCCTATCAATTTTTTTTCATCATAGTCCCACTTCTCAATTTCCTCTTCTTCCAAACATCTATCATTAATCTTAACTAATCTTTTTAATACCCATTGTGAGTCAACATCTATTTTCTTTGACCTTTCTTCCATTAATTCCCCTATGGCATCCTGTAAGTAAGGTTTAGATAAGTTTTCACAAGCTATTTGTTTTGCTGTATCTATACTGTAACCAGCCCTTATAGCTGCTTGAGTAGCATTTAGATCAACTAGATACTCTTTCACAAATATTTTTTGTTTATCAGTTAACTTTACTTTCATCTGTACCACCTTCTTATGTTATTCACTACTGGTAAGATATAAACGCTGAAATAATAATTAGACCTTTTTATAAAGTAATGTATTAACTCCTACTGAAAGGCTTCTTGGAATCTCAACTACTTAATTTCAGTGTTTCATTGAGACGCGGCATAATATCTTTACTTTATAAGATTTCCTTATTAACCTTTATATCCACCCAGTAAGGAACAACCCTACCTTGTTTAACAAATTGTTATTGAACCATCATCTATTATCGATGGACTATATGTTACTCCACCATCACCATCTGTATTTACCCAAGTTGTTTTTATTTCCTTATCTTGTTTCTTTAATCTTCTATACTCTTTTATTGTTAGTTGTACCATTGTAGTATCTTCCCATTGTTCTTGGTCTTTATCTTCCTCATCTAATTCATCTAAAGTTAATATTTTATTATCGTTTTTCATACATTCCTCCTACTTAACTTCTTCCATTTCATAGTTATTTAATTGGTAACCTTTACCTACATTAACTAAATAATCGCCAACTTTTAACTCTAATTCATTATCACCTTTAGATTTATAATCATTTCCTCTATCTAATGATACATGACTCTCTATCTTTTCTATTAAATATAACTTTTTACCTCTTTTAACTATTTCTTGTTTTATCAATGGATCATCCACTAACACTTGTGCTTTAGTATTTGCTTTTATCTTTATTGCTTCTCTTACAACATTAATCTCTTTGATCTTATCTTCTAATTGTTTAATCTGTGCTAATACTTGCTTTGGTATTACTTTCATATAATTACCTCCCTATTATTTTAATAAATCCTAATCTATTTAATTGCTCTGCTCTATCTTCTTTCATATCTATTATTGTACCTTTAATTAAATATTTATTCAATTCAATATCTGTGTAGTTCTGCATTACCTTAACCTTAATTGTATCTTTTACATATCTATATTCATAGGTATCTTTCTTGCCACCTAGATCACCTATTAAATCTGTGAATTCTTTTATGCTATCTTTCTTGTCATATTTAAATCCTTTTAAATCTTTCTCTAACATCTTATCTATAACTTTATCCATATTGCTCATATCTAACTCTAATATAAACCCATTTTGACCATCTATTATTTGTTCATCAACCGATTCATACCTAGTGCATAACATTGGTACTCCTCTTTCTAAAAATTCAGTTGTCGTTCCTCCCCAAGACTCATGCGTTGAAAACTGAACTCCATAATCTTTACCCCATATATAATCTACTACATTTAATCTTGGTTTTCTTAATACTACACCTTCTATTTCAACATTAAAAACATCATTTGTAAATATTTCCCAAGTAAATGGTATCTTTCTCTCATTTAATCTATCTGCAAACATTTTCATTCTAGCCCCTATTGAACCTTTGTCAGGTGCTATTCTTGTAGCACTCATTAAATGAAAACATTTCTTTTCAGGGCCTCTTGTAAATATATTATGTAACACTCCACATTTAACATCAGGTGCATATTTCATTAATACTATTGCTGATGTTTTACTATCTGCTGTCGTGCTTGTTGTCTTTGGTGATTTAGGATAATGGTGCATTACTGCATCCATATTATTACATATCTGTTGGTGAAATATTGGCGATTTGGTATTTTTCTCTATTGCCTGTGGATTTAATCCATAATATAAGAAAAAATCACATTCAATTGGTATGCCTGTATATTTAACACATTTAACCAACTTGCTCAATCTCTTAACTTGATCACCCTCATCTATATCATAGACAAATACAATATCATATATGTCCTTTAATGCCTCACATGTATTATATACTGCTGTTTCTATGCCACCTATTGGAGTTACTTTAGAACGATATATTACAACTTGTGTTTTAATTGGTCTTATTGCACTTATCTTACCTGCTCTAAATAAACTTGATAAACTTCCTTCTTCACCTGAATTATAAGTGTATAACACATCTTCTATATTAACTTTAACACCTTTTCTAACCTTTTCATTAAAACTTATCTCTTCACTTATTTGTAAGGTTTCATCAAATCTTGTATCGCCTATGCTCACACTATTATATACACAATTCCATAAACAATTATTATCTTTCGGTGGCTGGTCTGTAATTATTACAGGTCGCCCATTTTGATATTCCCAACTATGCAAACCATAACTGAAATCACCATCATCAATTTTATTCAACCATTTCTCAATAAAATTTGGTTTCATTAGATCATCACTATCTTGAAAAAATACATATCTTCCTCTATGTTTATCCAATCCTACATTCCTTGCTTTAGATGGACCACCATTACTTTGATGGATCACCTTAATTGGTAATTTATCAAACGAATGTTCATCACACCCATCATCTACCATTATTACCTCTGCTCTATTATTTAACTGTGGTATCAACACATCCATTAATTCTTGTGTTCTTTTCTTTGTTTTGTAATAAGGGATTATAATAGATAAATCTATATCCAAATATTCTCTATTATCTAAATCCATTTTGATATTTTCTTTTTTAAATAACTTTATTACTTCTTTTGACCACTTACCTTGTACTACTCCCCATGGTTTTCTATCTTTATAATAACCAATATTTATAATATGTTCGCCTCTATTTATATAATACTTATATGGACTATTTAACACTTGTGTTTCCCATTCCCATATACCTACATCTTGTTGACATAATTCTAATAATTTCTTTCTATCCCAAACAGATGGCTGTGTATTTGTTAAATACATCTGCTTATTCCTTCTTGAAGTAAATTGCCCCTTTACATCTTTTTCATTAAAAAACGCAAATTGATTGGCTAACACATTTTGAAAATCAAATGCTGCTGTCTGTTCATCAAAATTATCTAAACAAAAATCTATTTGTTTTTGATCTACTTGTTCCCTTATAAAATAATCTTCTAACATAAACACTATATAATCACTATCTATTTTTTCTAATGTCTTTCTCAATCTTGTAGTCCACAAACCCTTTGCCTTTATTGTTGTTGCATGTTTACAAACTTTTGTTTCACTCCCTACATATACATCATAAGGACAATCCTTCCAATATTTCTTTTTCAATATAAAGAATGGTTCCCATAAATCACTATAAGCATCACAACTCATTACCAAAATTGAAGTTTTCATATTATATCCTCATTTTCTATGGCACCATATTCACCATTCAACATTCTATAATTAATACTGCCAATTCTTGGATAATTATAATTATAAGCTATTATTTCAGTATATAAATTATTTTTACTATTGGCAAATAATCTTTTGGTGAAAATTACATCACCACGACCTTCTTGCCCATATATAGCATCACCAATTATTTCTTTTTTATATATTTTCAAATTGCCACTCCATAAGATACCTTTATCACGAGCCTCAAATCTATACCCATTTGTTGCCATTAAATCATACCAATACATATCATAAGTTCCATCTACTAGTTTGCATACTTCTTTTATTTCTGGTAAATAATAGTCATCAGTATCTATCATCGTTATATAATCACCAGTTGCTTGGCTTAATAATTTATTACAAGTGTAACTATTACCTTTATTGGTATCATTTGTTATTATTTTTAATTGTGGTATATCATTTTCATATTTTTTTAACAATTCCAACGAATTATCTGTCGAACAATCATCACACACTATTATTTCATAAGCATATTCTAACGGAATGCTTTGTATCATCTTATCTATCCATTTTTCACTATTATACATTGGTGATATAAAACTAATCTTCATATTATTTCCTTTCTGCAGATATTATAATACTTGGATTATACTTTATTGCTTTGTTTATATCTATATCTATATATTCTAATTTGTCTTTTATTTTATCAAACATTTGTTCGCCTTTATCAGTCTTTATTATTACAAGCGATACTCCATAATTATCAAAGAAATCAGGATATTCATTTTGTATTCCCCAAAAATCCCCTATCTGTATATCACTAATGCTTTTAAAATTCTTGAACGGACATTTATAACATTTATCACATAAATTACGGTCATTTAGAAAATCACCCATAAATTCATTTTTAGCAGTAGAACCAATCCAACCATTCTTCTTATCCCTAAATTTAAACTTATCATGTATTTCTAAATACTTATCATAACTATTTCTTGTTGGTGTTCCATGACATACTAAATCAACATTTAAATAAGCCTTTTTAGACATCTGACACGGTGTTCCCACTAACATTGTGTGTTTATCTATCAAATCATAATTGGTCTTACACTCAACATATTTGCTACCTTGCAATAAATGTATATCTTCTACTTTATTTATAGATTGGTGTTCTATTTCATCATTTACTCCAATAACATTGCCACCATCATTTATCATTTGCTCGGCTAATAATGTGAATATACCACCACTTGAACTGTTTAATCTTGTTTGTAAATCTTTATTTTTTGCTGCATAACATTTCATACACATCTCTCAATTCATAACATCTGTTTTTATATTCAGGCATTATTTCCTCTAAATGTTTTTTTATACCATCATAATTTTCAATAATCCATATAAAACCTTTTTTTAATTCACCACTATCTTTTAACTCATCCATTGGCTTTACATAATTTTCAGTTGTACCAAATAAATCTGTAGCAATTCCTAACGACTTAACACTATATCCTAAAACTAAAGTAGGAACACATAATGAATAACTCGCTATTGATACATGTGTTCTCGCTGTTACTACCATCTTACATTTAGATATATAACCTTTTAACTCATTACAATCACCTTTTACCATAACCATTCTTTCTTTATTTATATATAAATTTTGTAAACTTTCTAGATCATCATTATGGCTTTGAACTACATGTGGAATTAACATAATATTAAAATTAGTATCCTTTAAGATATAATCAATTAACACTTTATAATTTTCTATTGTCATACTACTTTTTGTCAAACTACTCGCATTAATACCTATCCACTCTTTACCTCTATCATCAAAATCTACTTCTTTTGTTTCCAATATAAACGCACTATCAGGAATTAACTTACAATTAATATCATTATCTTTTAATGTCTTATATGTTATTCCTTCTCTTGCTGTTATCAAATCATATCTTTGTAAATCATCTATTATAGTCGGTATTAATTCAGGAGTTATACTACATCCTATTAATGCTGTCTTAACACCTTTATTATGAAACTCTATATTATATTTTTCTAATGGCTTCACAGCACCACGGTAACAATAATTATCTCCACCCATTGAAATTGCGATCGTATCTACTGGATAACTTGTATCTAATTCATCAGTATTTAAGTTAGTCTTTCTAACATTACAACCCAAATGTGCATCCTCTTCAGGTCTATATGAATAAAGTTCTATATCATTTAAACTACACAATTCTTTTAATGTTTTAAATAGAGCTTCACATCCATGATTACCACTACCACCGTGAAAATACATTATATTAGCACCCATCTATAAGCTCCTTTAACTCTTCCATTGTATATCTTGGTGCATTATCACTTGTTAATGGTTCATCAAACTTATCTATATAATCATAATTCTCATTAACTATATAAAAATCTTCATCTTCTATACTATGATTTAATTCATTCTTTGTTAATAATGCCTCATCATTCTTTTCGGTTTTTACTGCACCTGTTACTACTTGTTTATCACTTATACAATCAGCAATCATTTGCACGGTTGCAGATTTACCTTTATATATTACCAAATCCTTATGAATTCCTTTTTCCAAAGCATATATAACACTATCTACTGCTTTCTCTATTGGTATATAAAATCTTGTCATTTCAGGATCTGTCAATGTTAATGCTTCACCTTTATCTCTTAATCCTTTAAAGTGTGGTATTACACTACCACTTGACCCTGCTACATTTCCATATCTAGTCATTGTGATTGTTGTGTCTTTATTATCTATACCTGCAATAATTCTTTCCCCTGCAAGTTTTGACACTCCATAAGTAGTCGTTGGATTTGCTGCCTTATCAGTTGATAAACAAACTAACTTCTCAACCCCATTATTAATACATGCTTCAATTACATTTGCAGTTCCAAATATATTTGTTTCAAAACAAGGTAATGGTTGTTCTTCACATGCTTTTACATGCTTTAATGCTGCCGTGTGGATACAATAATCAACACCAGCAGTTATATTTATCATATCACTATATTTTGTAATGTCTGCTAATAAACATAATAACCTTTTATTCTTAAACTTTCTCTCTGTTTGAACTTTAAAAAACTCATTCCTGTTAAAAACAATTATTTTTTTAACCTCTGTCTTTAAAAGTCTTTCTATCATTGCATTTGCGAAGCTACCATTCCCTGTTATTAATATAATTTTATCTTTCACGATTGCCTCCTATTAATTATTGTGTTTCTACATATTTATCATATAATTTCATCCAATCATATAGGTCCATTGTTACTAACCAAGGTTTGCCATTCTTTCTGTGAAAAACTGTCGGCAACCCTACATTCTTACAATCTGTTTCTGCTTGTTCCATTGCTTTATTTATATTCAATGCTTCTACTCTCTTACACTCTATATGTATGCCTTTAAGTCCTAACAAATCTGCATCACCACTAACACCATTATATTGTTGGCTTCTTCTTGCATTCAATATTCCCAAATTCTTAAGTTTATTGGCAAGTTCTCTTTCGCCTCTTTTACCTTTAGCATTTGAATTCATAATATCCTCCTGCTTAACTTCTTTATCTAATCCTTTTTACTTTTACCTTTTGGCTTTTTGTCTTTGGCACTTTTACTCTATGTGGTGCATCAGGAACAGATATTTTGTAATTAGTCCATAATCTCACATATTCTAAATTTGCTTGTATCATATTATCACCTTTTCTTGCACATTTGTTTTGCTCTTGGATAATATTTTTGTAATATCCTTTTGTTCTCTTTTACTATCATATAATTTCCTGTGTGGATATATTCTAAAAAACTATTATTCATATATTCTGCTATTAGAGGTAATTTTCTCTCTATTAGATTGAATTTGTCATGATTTTTTCTAGCAATTAATGCACAATTCCACAAAACTAATTTTCCACCATCTCTAATTGGTATTATATGATGGCAACTTAACCTATCTTTTTTTGTTTCAATTCCCCCACAATAACAATGATATCTTCCTTCTCTTTTCATTATGTGCTTAAATTCTTTTGGTTGCATAGGTCACCCTCTTGTATTTTTATAACCAACTAATATTTTTAACTTTTGGCAACAATCATCACCATAAAAATCATTAATTTGTTCCCCAAAATTCTTTTTAATATCATCACAACATTTTCTGTTTTTCTGCTCCTTATCAATATCTAACATAATTCTTTCTTCAGCCGACAAATTTCCCTTTAGGGGAGGCATCTTGCTAAAATTTTTCATTTTATTTATCAAAAAAAGAGGTTAGTTTGCCCTTTGGCTTACCACTCTCTTTGCTATTCTTTAATTTATATTGCATAAAAATCACTTCCTACACCATATCCCTTAAACTACATTATACAGAAGTTCAATGAAAATGTCAATGCTGTTTTTTATAAATTAAATTATTTTCATCCCAATTTTCATATTTACTAATTAAATATTCTCTTATTTTCTTTCCATTTTCTTTTAACTTTTTCCCATTATCATAATCGTGATGGCATTCCATACATCCACAAACCACATTTTCCTCTATACCAAGACCACCTCTTTGTCTTGATATATAATGCATATTGGGTGCCCCTGCTCTTTGCTTACACACCACACACAATCCATTATCTCTCTCATATACATCACACTTAACTTTTTTGGATATATCTGTTGCTCTTGCTCTTTTACTTTTCATCAAATAACTCCTTTGTTATCGTGTATGTTGCCTATTACTTTTACTTTTCTTTTATTTTTCCTCAACACTGTATTATATTTTAAAAAGTATTTCCAAGTAACAACGCTAGGTGAACCATATCTACCAAATTTCGTTATATCCCCTTCGTATATCTCTACTCCATTTTTGTCCTTTAGTCCTGTATATTGTCCTACTGTTTCACAACTAACTTTATATTTTTGTTCGTGAGGGTGTATGTCAATTCCCGTATAAATAAATGTGTTGTATTCTTCTTGCCAGTCAAAAGTCATAGTCATACTTGTTTCTGCTACATAGTAACCATAAACCCATTCTCCATTATCTACTCTTTTACCTCTGAACTTTATCTCTCTCATTTAAACATCTCCCTCCACGGTTCTGTATCTATTCCAAGATTATTAGCATAATCCAACACATTAGATATAAGTAAATTCTCTTTTATTGTATCAAATTGACTACTACCATACACTACCCTCACACTTACAAAATCTTTGCCATTCTTTTTATATTCATCATTTATTATTACTGACCTTATACTCTTTCTATCTTTCCTAATGGCCTTATCAAATCTCTCAAATGCTTCAGGCACCATAGAATAATAATCAACTAAAGCACCTGTATATATAAGCATTCTCACATATAACTCCTCTATATCATCTTTGTTTTTTCTTCCTGTTTGTTTTTCCACACATAAGGTCATCAACTTCCATAAATATTTATTTTGTTGGTCGGTCTTTCCTTTATTCTTTACTTTAACCTCAAATATTTTATCTTGGTCTTGCTCTAATAAAAATGTTATAACTTCCTTTGCATAACCAAACATTTATATCACTCCTTTAAAAAGGCAAATCATCTTCACTAATCTCAACATTGTTACCAAAATCTGCGAATGGGTCAATTTTTTCTTTCGGTTCTTCCTTTTTCACTTCAACCTTTTCCTCTTTTTTACTATTCTTACTCTCTAAAAATTGAACCGAATCGGCTATAACCTCTATAATGTATTTTTTAGTGCCATCCTTTGCCTCATAAATTCTACTTTGTATCCTTCCTTCAACACTTACTAAACTCCCCTGCATTGTATATTGTTTTATATTATCAGCATTCCTCCAAGACACAACATTAATAAAATCTGCTTCATATTCACCACTTTTATTAGCAAATGTTCTATTAATTGCAACTGTAAATGATACTACTGACTTATCACCAACTTGTCTTAATTCAGGGTCTTTTGTCATTCTCCCAACTAAACATGCTTTATTCATCTTAACACCTCTCTAGTCCTCATATATTAATTACTCCTCTAATAATCCTACTATACCAATATCCTCTTGCTCATTCATTATACTTATTTTGGGGTTTAATAACATCCCACATTCTTTAATTTCTTTTAATTCCTCTTCGGTAAATTCAATTATAGTCTTTTCTGTACTATTATTATATTTCATATCTGAAGTTAGACTCGTACTTACTAAAGACTTTTGTATTATATCCATTAGTTACTCCTCCTTCTTATTCATCTTAACGCCTCTCTAGTCCTCATTTTATTTTTCTTCCTTCCCATTACTTAAAAATGTAAGTTTTTCTACAAACACAACTTGTTTACTATCTTCTTCTTTTTGAATCCTTCCCTTTATACCTAACAATTCACCTTTTTTACAGAATTTTTTTGCATTCTTTGCCAATTCTTTAGTTAATACACAATCTATTAAATCAACAACAAATTCACCTTTATCATTTTTAAAACTTCTTGGTACTGATAATTGTATTTCTTTATTCTTTGTTATTTTATTAATAAAAATTGTTTTAACTACTCTGCCTACTATTACAACTTGGTTTAACATTTTATTTCACCTCTTTCTTCTTTTTTCTTTTTTCTTTGGCTCTTTGGTTTCTTTTACAGCTTGATATTCTATCCCATCAATCATTATTTTCTTTTTCATCTTATTACTCCTCCTATTCATTGTCTAACTTGTTTTTGGTAGCGTTATTCTTACATAACCTTTTCTACCTTTTTTTATTTTTGTTCCAGTAACTATTTTATATTCATCTTCTTTTTGGTAATATTCAGTTTCTTTTTGAAGATATTGTTTTTTAACCTTATCAAACTTTTTAACTAAATCATCATTTTCTTCATAAAATTTATTGGCATTAAACTCTTTAACTTCTATTTCTTCATCTAGCCCATCTTCTATTAATGTTATTTTGGTTCCGTTTGGCGTTTCCCATTTCTTCAAATCTGCTTCCACCATCGAAACTTTTAAATCTTCCTTTACTTGTTTTATTTGTTTTTCTATTTCTTTCATTTGTTGGAGCTTTTGCTCTAATATTACTACTTCATTTAATTTAACTACTATTTCATTATTCATTTTCTGTTCCTCCTATTATTTTATTTAAACTATCAATATCTACCTTTGAGCTCATCTTTGTTTTCTTTTCCCATAACTTATCTTCTATATTATCTACATTAGATTTATTAATATCACTATAAGATTCTATCTTAAAATGTTTAAAAAATTCTTCTTCATTTGCTTTTGTTCCTTTAATAAGTTCTTTTATATCTCTTAATCTATCAAATGATATTGGTGCGTGAGTAAATTCTTTTTTCTTATCTTTTATATTTTTTTGGGTAAACTTTTGAGCATCATCATCTTCTGTCGCTAAACCAAATGCCATTAACAAACTATATCTTCTCGCATAAGTAGTAGCAGACCCTTGTTCTTGTGCTGGGTTTTTAATTCCTGATAATACAGCATCAACTATCTTAACCCCTCTTCTTGGATTTTCTTCTTTACCATCAATATTTGGAACAGTCATAATATAATCATCACCATCTATTCTTTCTACATATTGATAATACTTCATCTTATTTTCCTCTAAATATAAATGTATCTGTGCTAAATCTGTATATTTATACCCATATCCTTGACTACCTTTTCCTATCCTTGTATTTTCCATTTCTTGTTTCCTCCTTTTTTATTTTAATATTAATAAATTTCTTATATTTAAAAATAAACATATAACCAAAAACCCTGCTAACCAATATTGTTCTGCCATTATATCAATTACAAAAAACACTACACACAATATTGATAAAACAATTAATAACACTTTCACTCATCTTCACCACCTAACCAATTATAATCAAATAATTCTTTACCTTTATTATTATCATTACCATTTACATTATCATTTTCATTTTCATTTTCTATATGGTTATTATTATTAGAACCATATGGTTCTTTTAATTTAACCATAAGGTTTTTATTAAACCACTTTTCTTTTAACTTTTCAGGAACTTTATCAATATACTTTGTTCTATAATCTTTATCACTATCTGCACACTTACTAGAATTACATTCTCGACATAAAGGTTGTAAATTACTTATATCATCTGTTCCTCCCCAACTTTGTGGAACCACATGATCTTTAGTTGGCCTATCAGGTTTCTCAAATTGTGAACCACACATTAAACATTTATTTTCAAAGAAATCTAACATCTCATTCCATTCCTTATCTTTAGTTGCTTGCTTCTTACTTCCTACTGGTCTTCCACCCTTATATCCATTCTTATATCTACTATCAACATACTTATTTCTTTTTGCCGTTTCCTCTTCCATTCTTTCATTATAGTAACTACCTTCATCATCTTTTTGAAACTTTATAAGTACGTCTTTACTAATATCTGGGACATTTATGTCTATTACCTTTTTAGATAACCTTCCCAATTGGTGCTGTAAGCATAAGAGTGTTATATATTGACCTCTCTCTTCCATCGTTTGACTACTGACCCCTGTCAGGAAATCACTTGTATAAAATAGTATTGCGGGGCTCTTCATCTTGTATCCCACCTTCCTTTATCAAAAAAGAACAATCTCATATACTAGAGAATAACGCAATTACCCGGGAAGAGCTTTTTTGTTATTCTCCTGTATATAAAATCGTTCCATCATGCTCTTCCCTTTTCTAATCTACTCTAATTATAACTCTACCAGTTTTAAAGTCAAGTTAAAATTTATGCTGTTCCGATCCACATTCCTATAATAAAAAATGTAAGGAACATAGCCAATATTATCAAAAAATATGGCACTCTCTTAATGTATTCTCTCATTATTTATCATCCTCGTTTTCTATTATTTGTAAAATTTCTTCTCCACAAGCTAATTCATTCCACCAAGTTGTTCTATAATAACCCTTTACATATTCCTTTATCTCATCTAATTGCTTTTTGTAGGTGTCTCGTTCTTGTTGTAACTCATAAATACTATTTGCTATAAAATCAGCACTTTTATTTTCCAATTTTTCCAAAACATACATTTTATCGCCTTTAGCTTCAAACACAAACAAACAAGATTGTCCTGAATATTCTTTATCATATCCAATAGACATATTACCCTTTTTATAAGTCATTTCTTCCATCACTCACCATCTCCTACCTTATATACATTAGCTTCATATTGTTCTTTTGTTAATATTGATTTGATTGGTTTTGTCATTCCATCTTCATCTTTACCAGCGATTATAGTGTCATAACTTTTGGTGTTGTCGCTATATATGTACCACCAATCTTTTTTATTATCTATTTTGTCAACTCTTTCCCCATTCACATAATCTCCTTCTTCTATTAAGTCTATTAGGTTGTGTGAGGCTTTGGTTACATCATCTTCATAAACTCGCTCCCATTCATAATTGCTAAATACATGAAAAACATTTAATTGCGTCATATTATCTAAACCTAGCAACTGTTTAATTTGTGCAATGTG
>Ga0222694_1000107_pt1 | contig 21987 bp, 36 predicted proteins | sample AntAcemetage1333_FD_181145 | JGI IMG/M metagenome (GOLD analysis project Ga0222694, IMG submission 181145) | Saline water microbial communities from Ace Lake, Antarctica - #1333 | ecosystem: Environmental > Aquatic > Non-marine Saline and Alkaline > Saline | place: Antarctica: Ace Lake...
CCAGCAAAAGAAATTATTCATGGGCTGATGCCTCTAAACTGTTAGGTGAAAAACTCTATCTAGGGAAGCAGCTTACCGGGCAGCGTGGAAGAAATAAGATGGTTGCATTTCTACGCAAAAAAGATGTCCTTAGAAAAGACAATACACCCTACCAAGAATTTATTAACAGACAATATTTTACCGTAAAGCTCATTGATACTGATATTGGACCACAGCCTACAACAAGAGTAACTGGCAAAGGACTCCGATGGTTGTTGGAAAAACTCATTGAATGGGAATATACCGAATGGCTCGGATTAAAGGATAAAGCATGAATAATTTAGCACCCTGGAACTATCAAGAGTCAGTCAAGCAAGTAGCGGTAAAGGTTCAATTATGGAAAGTAGTTGAACTCAAGAAAACAAATCTTACCAATGAAATATGTCGGAATCTGTATGAAGCACATGAACAGTTAACAGCACAGGGTTCACGAACAGACCTCCGGCCAAATGACCGGAAGTTAAATTGGGGTGATTATCTCATTGAAGTAGGACTTGCAGAAAGAACAGTCAGACGTTGGTTGGAACACTTTGATCCCCAGGAACAGAGATTGCTCTCAAATGATGAAATCTCAGAAAAACAAGAACAGAAACGTATAGACAGAATAAACCAGGAAAAAGCAGTACAAAATAAAATAATAGCAGAGAAGGTCCCTGAGAAGTTTACTGAACCGATCCCTGAAGAGAAGCCAGTAGAAAAGAAAATTAATCCGGAACCAATAGGGTTTGGCCGGCTTGACGACACTCGTGATGAATTTGTAATTGATTTTACCGAAGAAGAAAAACCTTCTTCAGTTGATGAGATAAGAAATATATTAGGGCAGCTTAATGCCCAGGAAGACCGGAAGATTGAACTGCATAAAAAAATACGATTGACCGGGGATAATGCAGGGCATGTATTTAATCAGATGCTTATTGAATACCTGGACAACCTATCCTCTGATTCAGAACGCCTGGAAGCCTGTCATAACGGCATAAAAATATTTAAAAACTTTATCCGGAATTACCAGATGAGTAGTGCAATATGAAAATACCGAAAGAAAAACTTTTGTCATTACCCCATGAAAGGGGAAAGGCACTTATAGCAGCACAGAAGATGAGAAGGGTTGAGTCAGCCTATTCGGGATCTGGCATGTGTTACTGCATATCCTGTGGAAAACCATTTCATTGGAAAGAGATGGACGGTGGTCACTTCATTCCAAAAACTATTCGAATCACTGAATTAATCCTTACTAACATCTGGCCTCAGTGTAAAACCTGTAATGGACCACTACGGGGTAATGTTGCAGCATACGAGATTAATCTCCGCAAGAAACGGGGTGATGATGAAGTTGACCGACTTATTGCTCTCAGAATGGCAGCTGATGGATCTGAGGAACATTGTAATCAACTCACTGATGAAGATAAGGAACTGTTGGGATACAACCCAACTGCACAAGACTACAAGGATATCGCTAAATTATGTAACAAACGAACCCGTGAAGTTATCCGGGATAAGGGGATCGCGTGAGCATCTTAACCATTCTTTATGAAAAGAAATACAAAGATGGATCTATCTCGAAGTTCACCAGAGTTGGAGTAATTAACTCATGGACTGATCCTGAGATGATGGAACGGATGGAACGTGATGAGTTAATGCACAAACTCAATGATGAACTTCATAATTATCGTTGGGAAAAACACAGCTTCTTGGATGTTATGAAAAGATTTAAAGACGTAAGCCGAGATGAAATGCTTTTGATCTGGGAAGAATGGAAAGATAAAACCCCTGAACAGATATATAACTTTCTCTTCTGTTATCAGATTGAATTATTTGAAGGAGTAGCACAGTGAAAGGATTAATTAATCAGTATGGAAGCTTATGTATTGAGCGGAAGGGTGTGATGAAATATCAATATTGTCCGAATAAAAGCTTGAATGTAGAAATAGAAATGATTGATGCAGCATGTGGAGACTACTGTCCTCATTTTGGTGAACCAGAAACCATTAACCCGAATGAAACCCGGATTGAAATCTGTCATGGAAAGGTTTTGAAATTCACTGAGTTAGAAGATAAACGAACATATCAAAAAGAAGCTACAGGAGGTAATTCATGAAAGCTTCAATAACAAATATTGCCGGTGGAAGATTGGTAGATCAATTTGCCCGGGAAATGACCAAGGTTCTTGAGAATGTAAGTGATATGAAGACTAAAGCAAATGCTTTACGGGAAATCACTTTAACAATCAAGATAATGCCTGATGAAGCAAGAGGCATGGGTGCTGTCCAGGTATCTGCCAAATCAAAACTTGCTCCACAACTGACGGCTGCCGCCATACTTTATTTTGACCATGATGAAGAAGGTAATATGGTTGCAGAAACACAAGATCCCAAACAGAAAGAACTGTTTGATCTAAAAGCTCCAGGGGGAGCCAGGGGGGTTATGAATGGATGATGGTGCTGTAAGAGCTATTTCTGGGCTGCAGAAGGAAATCAATGAGAAGACAAACGACCTGGAGTTGGGATTCACTAAAGACCGACGTCCTGATTGTATTAATGCAAACACCCTGAATTCCTTAGGGGAGTATCTTAAAAACAATCCCGATGATGTAGAACCGATAAAATGCATTGTAGTGTGTTCCTTAGATAAAGTTATTCTTTATTCAGAGGTCAGGGGAGCAACAAATAACCGCCACAAAATCATGGAAGTCCAGCCGGTGCAGTTTGATAAATTAACAACTGGTCGGTTGATCCCCCAGGAAGAGATGATCATAGAGCTGCTGACTCGATGTGTCCGTACTGAGGTAATCGATGAACTTGTGATGAAGATATCCTCTATGACCTATGTTGAAAATGTAGATTCTAATGATAACGGAGTATCAACTGATTTAATGATGTCGGCAAAGGTCCTTTGTAACAACGGAAAACCTGACCGGATCATCCATCTGCAACCCTACCGGGTATTCCCAGAGATTGAACAGCCAGAATCTCCTTACCTGATAAGGGTTGATAGTGTAGGAAAAGCACCTCATGCAGCTCTATTCATAGCTGATGGTGGAATGTGGAAGGTTGGAGCAATAAAGAATATTACTAATTATCTCACAACCATTCTCCCTGAAGAGGTATCGATTATTTCATAAATAGTAGCTGGGGATCACACCCCAGCTTTTACTAAACGAGGAAAAAATGAAACGTATTTTAGAACAAGAATACTTTAACGAAACCGGCAAGAAAGCATCTGAAACATTCAAGACAGGAAAAAGAGATAAGATAATTTACACCACACTTTATAAGAAATGGGTAGCACGTAAAGAGGGAAGAAAACCCAGGGTTCAACTATTGAGGTGTAAGTGATGGGATTAAACAAATCAAAAGGGAATATGTACCCATTTATAACAGATACCTGGAATCCATTAGGGGGCAAATGTCCTCATGGGTGTTCTTACTGCAGCACCAATAAATTTTACTATCCAGTATTAATAGAAAAGTATTCAGGGAAACCCAGGCTATATGAAAAAGAGTTAACTACGAACCTTGGGAATGGTAAATTTATCTTTGTATGCGCTCAAAACGATTTGTTTGCAAAGGAGATTCCCAAAGAGTTTATCTTGAAAGTGATTAATCATTGTCAAAAGTTTGATAATAAATATCTTTTTCAAACAAAGAATCCTGCTAGAGTTCTTGATTTTATCTATGCAGATGTACTTGCGTTTCAGTCAGTTGTGTGTACGACCATTGAAACAAACAGAGAACTTACAGATATTTCCAGATCCGCACCTCATCCAATTGCAAGAGCAATGAATATTGGACAAATCAGCCTTACAGTTGATACCTATGTCACCATTGAGCCTATTATGGATTTTGACCATGAAGAATTTGTCAGATTAATTAAAATGTGTAAAGCGGTCCAGGTAAATATTGGGGCTGATTCTGGTAACAACAATCTTACCGAACCATCAAAAGAAAAAGTCCTACAGCTCATTGAAGCCCTGAGTGAATTCACGACAGTACATCAAAAGAAGAACCTCAAAAGGATAGTCGGATGAAAAAGGATGCATTTTACTTGAAACATGATATTGGGGCTGCCCGGGATGAGAATGTAATTTTTATGATGAGCAAATACGGGGTGAAGGGGTATGGCCTGTACTGGCTGCTTAATGAATATCTACGGGAGCAAACGGGGTGTAGAGGGTCTATAGATCGTATACCTGCAATAGCTTATATGCTTCGTGTGGACACTGACGAGCTTAAAACTTTCATTACCGACTGTATTGATAAGTTTGGCTTATATCTTTCCGCTGACGGCTATTTTTGGTCAGCTCGGCTGGTAAAAGATAAAGAGTACCTGGATGAAATCCGAAAAAAGAATAGCGAAAATGGTAAACGGGGTGGCCGTCCTTCTCAAGATGAAATTGATACCGAAACTAAACCAACCGCTAAACGAGTTGATACCGAAACTAAACCAACCGCTTCCGATCCGGTAAGCGAAACTAAAGCGGTCGGTAAGCGGTCGGTTAATATTGGGAAAGCGACCGGTAAGCGGTCGGTTAATATTGGGAAAGCGACCGGTAAGCGGTCGGTAAGCGACCGTAAAGCGACCGTAAAGCAAGGAGATAAAGAAGAGATAAGTAGAATAAGAAAAGAAGAAGAAGAATATAAAAAAACACACAGAGAGAAGGCCGTGTTTCTTTCCCAGGTATTAGCTGATTTTGTAAAGATTGAAGATCCGCATTTAGAAAAACCACCTGATTCCTGGATAGATGCAATTGAAACACTGCTTGAAAACGGACGTGAAGGTGAAGAAGTTGAAGCTGTTATCAAATATTCAAAGCGAAAAGATAACTTTTGGTATCCGGTAATTATTTCCGGGGAGAAGCTGAGAGAAAAATACAAAATTATTCTTGGACAGATGAAAAGAGATGGGCTAATTCCCCAAAAGAAAGTTGAATCTACACCGATATTATCAGCATGTCCCAAATGTAAAAGTCATGATGTTTTTCAGCAGGTTGGGGATTTTAGATGCCGTAATTGTAAGAGTTGGTATGCCTACAAAAATGGTGAATGGGTGGAGGAAACAGCGTAATGGATAAATTTAAGAAGCTGATGGGAAAGTGTAAGTGTTCAATTACTTTAACCGTGAATGATCATAGAGATTATTACGATTCAATCGAAGTAGCAATTGTAAATGCTATGACACAAGAGGTTGCCCCGGATCACACAGATGAAATACTGGAAGGCATAAGAAGGACCGGGACTTTGATTAATCTTCATTTCTATCCTCATACCCCATGCGGATTTTATGAAATCATGGATTATGACATCGATAGAATTATGGATAAAGCTTTGAGCATGGTGGAGGAATAGTAATGGAAAATGAGAAACCCATCACAGCAACCGATATTATTGATAAATGTAAAGAACTGTTAGAAATCTGGAGGACTAAAGTTATATGAAGTTAGGAAGGTAAAAAAATGGATAAAAGAAATTATGTAATTATGATGTATACAGATAAAGAATCACCATTTTATGGTGAACCGTTAAGAGTTGATGGATATTTAGAATCAGAATATTCGGAGGTTATATTAAAAAATAAAATTGCAAATTGGGATAATTCAAAACCTAAACCTGTTTTAATTGAAGATGAATTAATTATTAAACTGTTTGATGTAAAACATAGACGTGAAGAATATGAAATAACTGCTTTGGAAGAGCTCAGAAACGAGCTTAAACGCATAGCTAAAGATATTAACATGTTGGTTTATTAGGGTAACATGGAAGTAAATCAAAACGAACTATATTTAGAGCAGAAAACAAAGAAAATAAAATCAGACATCAAGACAAAGGAAAATTTAAAGAAGGTTGAGTGGGATATTTTATCTTTATTAAAGGCCGAGGGCGAGATGCGTGTAGTGGATGTGAGAGACATGCTGGAGAGTACTGACAGTAAGATTAAAACTGCAATAAATAGTTTGTCCTACATTGAGGGATTGTCTTTGTACGAAGGCAAAGATGATGGGTTTGTAACAATAGGAATTGAACACTGTAAATTTGAATTAAAACCGTGTTCACCCCACTCCCAGCAGATAGTAATTTTTGGAAAAAGAAGGATTATTTTCCGCAGCTTAAGGGATGCTTCTAAGAAGTTACAAAAGGATAGAAGAACACTAATTAAGTTAATAGATGAAGGTTCAACATTACTCTACAAGGGCGATGTATATTTTATTGATGAATTACCATAGGGGATAAAAATGTTAGATGGACAGACGGGTTGGAAGGGAAATAAACCGTTATGGGACTGCCCGGAGCGGGCAATAATTAACGGTCATTCAAATAGAGCATTTTCACGACCGTGCTATGTACTGAATAAGAAGGGTGGAAAGATGGTTAGAGCGATAATAGTCTTTCAAGAAGGAAAAGATCCATATTGGGGGTTTGTAACTTCTCCTGGAACACAAATACGTAGAGCTACCTATAGTGAAGTTAAATATTGTAAGAAATGGGAAAATGCACAAACAAGATAAGGAAGGCAGATGATGAAATATAAAGGTATATTGTATGGTAAATCGGGAAATAAGTATTTTCCTCTTCTTATGACAACTGATGATATAGATGGGTTAAAAACGGAAAATATTAGGTTAAAGAAGGCTATAAAAAACAATTCTGATGGATACCACACTTTCGAAGAGCTCTATCAGCACAGGACTTATCTCTTTTCTATAATTTGTAAACAGAATAATAAGATATCTTGGATTGCAAATAAACATAATGATGGAACAATGTTCGACGGATGTTTTCTTGCAGGAATTACTACCCCAACTGGGTTTTATACATACCATTGTGAAAACAAATATAAAAACTGGTTTGATGGAGTTCCAGAATTAGAGCTTGCTCCTGAGTGGGATGGACATAAATCTGATGATTTTAAAAGAGTTGGGACAATTAAAGCCAAAATATGACATAGGCGAGATTAAAGTGTTTAGAGCAAAAGAATACGACAATGGTGTTATCAAAGGTGGCAAACCAATAAAAACAAATCATTGTTATACACCGGAATATTTAACATTGGAGGATATGTGAATGAGTGAGAAAAATATGCCATATAGCGATATGTTTGATTGGGTAGAGATGGATTATACCTGTTCAAAGGCAACTGAAAAACAAAAAGGTATAATTATTCCAGAAGAAGAGTTGGAAGTATTACGGAATAAATTGTATGTGGCGAACAGAGACAACAAAGCACTACTGGAAGAAATGAACAAGTTGAAAGCTAATCATAGAACATTGTTAGCAAAGTATTTATCTGAAAAGTCGGAGCTGTTATGTCAGGTTGAGGATTTGCAAATAGATTATAAAGCACTACTGGAAGCGTTGAAAGACTGTCTTACTCGCATAGACAACGATGGATTATCACCAAAAGGTATATTGAGAAAAAAGGTAGCAGAAGCCATACAAGGAGATAAGGAATGAGTGAGAAATATTGTTTAGGATGTGGAGTAAACCTTAATTTAGCTGAGCATGAATATTGCGGATTTTGTAAACCTAGATATGTACATACTGGCGAAACAATGGCTAATGATTTAGTTCTATTCAAAACAGTAGAAACATCATTAAGACGGCAGATAAAAGAGTTAAGATCAGACAACAAAGCACTAATGGAAGCGTTGGAAGGTATACTAGAAAGTTATGATTTAGTGGTTGATGAGGAAAGACTGTCACCGGGGATAAAAGATATGTTTAAAGGATTCTTCCAAAACGAGCCAGAAAAAGCAAGAAAAGCCATAGCAGAAGCTATACAAGCAGAACCACCTACTTACGGAATAAATCCAGTCAAAGATGGTGTGTTAAGGTTTAAGAATCCAGACGGAACAGCCATACAAGGAGAACCAGGATGATTAATAATTTAGCAGATGCATTAGTTTCTGAAAAAGAACGTTGTCGTGAATTACTAGTTGCTTATAAGGAAATTGGTTCAGTTGGTGCTTTTGGCGTGATTATGCTAGAAGCTCTTTTGAAACGAGCAGATGAAGTTATCCTTTCCGGTGATATAATCGCAATGCTTTCAATTTATGAAGAATTAAAATGTTCGAATTGAATACCAAACAGGCAAGGAGAAGAGGGATGATCAGTGAAGCAAGAAGAAAATACGACCAACTATGTATAGAATCAAGGAAGAAAAGAAAATGTAATTGGGAACCATACGGAAACGGTCATTATTTAGCTTCATGCAATGCTGAGCTTGTATTTGATCGTAGTTTTAATCCAAACAAAGACAAGGTTTGTAGGATATGTGGGATGCCTTTTGATGAAGCTACCTACACCGACTGCACGATAAATAATATGCAAGCTATACAAGGAAGGTAAGTGATGAATACGAAAGTAGTAATTTTAGTAGACAGATCAGCCGGTAACGAAACAGTTGGCGAAATGTGGACAGTCCCATATATCTTTGACAAGACAGCTACACTGGAAGATGTGATAAAAGCTATACCTGAATACAGAGAGGATATATTCAGGGATGGAACAAGGCATAACATAAGAATTACCGTTCCGGCAGACCTAACAGGCAAGGAGTAAGCTATGAAACTATACGTATGTAATTTTTGCGGTAAAGACTGGCAATCAGAAGATGATATAAAATGCCCGTTTTGCGGAGCGTATGATATTACGGTCGAGATGGAAGATTGTGAGGAGGAAGAGGAATGAACGATTTACAGAAGCGATTTGAGGAAGAGACAGAAGGAATAATTTTACCGGAAAGTCATTGGTGTTATAATAACATATTCAACAATCCATATGTAAAATGGCTAGAATCTCAGCTCACTTGGAGAAAGGTTGAGGAATTGCCGGAGAAAAGCGGAAGAATTATTGCTTGTCTTGGTAAATCTAACGAACCGATAACAGGACAATGGAATGTATTTTCTGAGATATTTGACGCTGACGATGGAGAAATTTATTCAAAAAGGAATATCAAGAATTGGCTACCTATCCCAAAACTAGAGAAGGAGGAAGTATGATATTTGATTGGGTTTGTTTAGTGATAATAGGATTATTTGCCTTCTGGGGCATGTACAAGGGTCTCTTAAAAGAGTTTAAGCAAAAAGCAGGCATAATTATCGGGCTACTAGCTGCAGTACTGTTTACAGGTCCTCTTACTCAATCTTTTTCAGGGTCGATAATAAAGTTTAAACTCGGTATCTGGGGATCTATTATCATAGCGGTGTTACTTATTCTTATTGGATTTATTAGTGCTAAGTTTTTGGCAAAGATATTGGAGACAATGTTTGATAAGTTTAATATGAGGTCAGTAGACCATTTTTTGGGAGCTATATTTGGTGCATTCGGAGGTACTCTAATTGTAGTAGCATTAATCTATATTCTTCGGCTGCAAACGGTAATTCCAATGGAAAGTATATTTATTGGGTCTAAAGTACTTAATAGATTATGGCCTATTGTACTCTGGTTGGTGAAATTTGATACCGGTGGGTATACTGAAGGGTTTAAGGTGGTGCTGTGACTTACTATATTATTAAATGGAGTGATGATATTTACGAGATTGTTCCAGCTCCACTAGGACAAGGATCAGTTGCCATAAAAACAAAGATTGAGTATTTGGTTGATCTTGGTGTGATAGAAGGGAGTTAATTGTGAGAAAGCTTCAAATAGTAGGGTTAAACATATTTATTATAGTGCTGCTATTAAATATTTTCTTAACTGGCTGCGAGATAGATGATAGATCAAGGTATCTGGATCTATATAGTGTGGACACTGATAATAATATTCCTATTTGGGAGGGAGAATAGTGGCTAGAAAGACTGCGGTAGAGCTCCATCCTAAAAATAAGGAAATTGAGAGAAGGCTTGCAAAAGGTGACAGCATAAATAGCATAAGTGGAGCATATGGTATCTCAAGGGGAGCACTTTCCAGGCATAAGGAGAGCAGGTTGCCCCAGAAGTTGATCAATGCGGTACAGAAGCGTGACATAACCAGTGCAGAGGAGTTGTTCCAAATAATTCTCGGAACAGTGAGGAAGATGGAAAAGCTCTCAGAGAGCTGTGATGCCTATCTACAAGACCCAGATGATCCGAACCTTTATTACATGGGGCCAAGGGCTCACGAGGTTGATATAGTGTGGGAAGAGGAGATAGAAACATCTGATGGGAGCTGTATCTATAAAAAGCACAGAGACACCCTTCAGGATCTTATTGATACATATTTTAGAGGCGGTGAGATTGTAAAAATGAAGTCAAGTCATACGGACCCGCGAATTTTATTGGTTAAATCTTCGGATACTCTTACAAAGCAAATGGATACATTAGTACAAGCGTGGAAATCAGTAGATCAGGGAAGTAGTGCTTTTATTGGTACAGAATCATGGAATCAAGCTGTTAAAACAATATTACGTGTTACTGAACCATATCCAGAGATTCGAAGAGAGATGGCTATTGAACTTAGCAAACTCTCTGACTAAGCAGTTAGCAGCATGTATTGACCCTGCTCACTACTTGCTTTCTCTTGGATGGGGAGCATTTGATTGGCAGACAGAAGTTTTGCGTCCGGGAGTAAGTAGATTAATTCTTAACTGTGTTAGACAGGCCGGAAAAAGTACTGTTATTGCAGCTAAGGTAGCTCATAGAGCGAAGTATTTCCCTAATTCGTTGATAATGCTATTTGCTCCTACTGAAAACCAGTCAGTAGAACTTATGGAGAAGATAAGCCAGTTTCTGAAATCTGATCCTGAAATAATATTGGTTAGAGATTCCAGTGTTACTAAGAAATTTTTAAATGGATCACGTATAAAAGCCTTCACGGCAAATCCTAAATCAGCTCGTGGATATTCAGATCCGGATATTATCGTATTTGATGAAGCAGCACACGTTGAAAAAGAGCTGTACCTTACTGTTAGACCTATGATGACAGGTGGAAAGACAGAATTAATACTTCTCTCCACTCCTCATGGCAAAGAAGGGTTTTTCTTTGAGGTGTGGCACCGAGATAGTGATCTGTGGACTAAAGTTCTGGTCAAACCTGTTGATGTCCTTCCCGAGGTGCTACCGCATGAATATAACATTGTAGATATAGATGAATGGAAAGATAAGAACGCTAAAAAAGGTGTTAAAGCATATATATCACCCAGGCACAAAGCTGATTGGTTAAAAGAGGAACATGAGGAGATGGGAGACCATTTTTTCATGCAGGAGTATGGGTGTGAATTTCTCGAATCACTTGATAATGTATTCAGTTTAGATGCATTTATGAAATGCTTTAGTGGAGAGGGTCCCGAACCTATGGAAGATTACAAAATAGAAACGATTGATGAGGAAGCTCTCTGGAGCTAAAAGGAAGTTTAGAGATGGTCGATTTTATATTTTCCCAGGACTTTGGAAAGGTTAACGATTATCAATCTGAAGTATTAACAGAAATTGTTATGAAGTCCAGCAAACAAGAACGTATTATCCGTGATGTGCATACTGTCAGGAATTCATCTCAAGAAGTATTGTACCCAGAGCTTCATGTAAGATGGATTGATAGAAAGCAGTGCAATTATGCCCAGCTGGTAAAAGAAACTAAAATGCGACTTGCGGATCCACAGATAATAAATCGAGTTGATCATGTAGTAGATATCACTGGTGTTGGTATGGGTGTAGTTGATTTTATGCGAGATGAAAACTTATCTCCTATTGGAGTTTACTGTACTTCCGGTAATCAAGTAGGAAAAAAAGACTATGGGTACACGGTTCCTAAAGAGGAGCTGGTCACCTTTACACAGATAGTAATTGCAAGAGGTTTATTAAAGTTCTCTCGTGGGCTGAAACCAGATGTGGTAAAGCAGCTAATACACGAAGTGCAGAATTTCAAAGAAAAGAAGACCAAGAGCAATAACACTACTTATGAGGCATTACGAGAACAGGATCATGATGATGTTCTCTTTGCCCTCATGCTCAATTGCTGGTGGGCACTAAAAACTCACGGCCACTCAATTAATGTAATAAAGAATCGAAGACAACCAGGTGATCACTCTCCCTATGATAGGCTCTACAACTAACTAAACTAGGTGGTGGTGTAAATACACCACTTAGGAAGAATTTGTATAATTTCCCTATAGCATAGGATTATGCAGAGTGATGAATTAGCAAAAGAGATCATACAAAAACACGGCCGGTTTGTTAAATTTCGTAGTCCCTACCTAGCTGAGTGGAAGGATATTACGAAGTTTATCACGCCCGGCAAGGATTTCTGGACTGAGCTCAAGGATAATAAAGCAAAAGCATCATCTGACATCTATGATGGAACTGCTATTAGTGCTGTCAGAGTACTGGCTAATGGTCTCCAGGGATATATGGCGCGTAAGGGTAAGTTCTTCAATTTAGAGCTTGATTCCTATAACACCAGGAGATCCGAACCCAGACCATACCTACAGTCTGTCGAAAATCTGTTTAACTGGATATTCGATAAATCAAACTTTTATGACTTTGTTAATGAAGCCTTTAGAACCGGAGCAACAATTGCAACGGTCGTTGCCTACATTGAGCCTGTTAACAATGAAAAGCTATTATTCCATGCCTGTCATCCGAAAGAGGTCTTTATTGCATCTAATGACCAGTATGAAGTAGATACGGTCTCTCGTGAAGTAATGATGGCTAACAGAGACATTGTGAACCGATGGGATCTAACTGATACCAAATTTTTAGAAGATGCTAAGAATGCCCCTTATACAGAACGAAAAGTAATACACCAAACCTTTCCCAGGACTGACCGTGATGTTACTAAAATAGATAAAAAGAATAAAAAGTTTGCATCGGTATGGGTGCTGGAAGATGAAAAAGTATTGCTTGAGGAATCAGGTTTTGACATCTTTCCCTATATCGTCTGGAGATGGTCTACTGAACATGGTGGAACATACGGACGTGGTCCTGCTCATGATGCAATAACTGACGTACTGCGAAGCAACCTATTAAGCAAAGACCTGCTTGATGCCTCACAATACTTTTTAAATCCTGCGTGGAATATTCCCCAGGAAAAAATGGATTTATTTGATATTAATCCAGGCGGAATGAACCCTTATGCAGATCCTTCCCGAATAGTTACCCCTATCCGTTCCGGTGGATCTTATCCTGTTGGTAAAGATGTCCAGGCAGCGATAGAAGCTAAGATAAAAGACCACTTCATGACTGATATGTTTCTCATGCTCAATAACTCTATGGCCTCCAAAAGGACGGCCACAGAAGTTATGGAAATGCAAGCTGAAAAAGCTGCAGTTATGGAACCTACTACCGCACGAATTGAGAGTGAATTTTTTGATCAATTATTTGACCTCGTGTTCTATCATGCAAAGAAATTAGGATGGGTTGAACCTCCCCCCGAAGATGTAGCTCAGATCCTTCAGACCTCTTCTGTAAAGATTAATTATAGTAATCTTATGTCTGCCCTTAGAGACCGGCATTATGATAACCAGATGAGTTATGCAGAGGTTCAGAAGCTTTTTCAGATGTATCAGTTCGATCAATCAGTACTTGATGTTGCAGATCTGAAAGAATATGCAAGAGAACTACTGAGTAAGTCTACCTTCCCACACAAAGCCATAAGAACTAAGCGTCAAATGGCGCAAATAGCGCAACAGAGAGCTCAACACCAGGAAGAACAGATACAGTCTGAGAATCTTCAAAAACAAGCTGGTGCAGCGAAAGACTTAAGTCAGTCAGATCCTAAGATCTTACAGCAGATGGGGGCATAGATGGATAAGAGAGCTAAAGCCGTAGCCTATCGGACGGTATTTAACACACTGGAAGGAAAGCTGGTGCTTGCTGACATTTTAAACGATTGCGGATTCTTTTCCCTTGGGGATTTGAATTCCGCTTCAGATATAGCTCGACTAAATGTCGGGCGCAGAATACTAGGGAAGATGGGTATCTGGGACGCTCCAAGTGTTAAACCACTTATAGAGAAATTCTTAGAAATACCAATCCCGAAGGAGAAAAAGGATGAATAGACTAAGGGTGTGTTATGCACCTGATGGCCAGGCTGCAGGGAGTACATTGCTTGGAAACGGTGAATCCGGGACTGGTGAAGGTGCAAACAGTGGCGACAATGGTCAGGGAAACAGCGGTAGCGCAGGGACTCAGTCAGCTGGGTGGAGATCGATAGCTCCAGCAGAGTATCGTGATCATGATTTTCTAAAAGGGTTTGAGAAGCCAGCAGACTTCTTTAAAGCTGCAGTTGAGAACAGCGATAAGTTGTCTCGGGCAATAGTCAAACCAAAAGAGGGTGCAACAGCCGAAGAGCTGACTGCATATCGCAAAGAGTTAGGATTACCTGAGAAAGCAGATTCATACGATGTCGCTGCTAAACTCGGAGATAAAGATATCCCCGAAGAGATGTTAAAGGGACTAAAACAGTCTTACTTTGACTCTGACTTGACACCTGATCAGGCTACAGCGGTTCATGGCAAATTGCTTGGATTAATGTCTGAAGGTCAGGAGATGTTCAAGTACTACGATCAGCAAATGGCACAAAAAATTACTGCAGATGCTGATACGCAGAAAGCAGAATCACTCGCACAGCTCGGAAAAGACTGGGGAGACCGGATGGGCAATAATATTGCAGAAGCGAAAACAATGTTATCAGCGGTTCTCACCCAGGAAGAGATCAGCTCCATGCCTATAGACATGCAGAATTCACCTATTTTGGTGAAAGCTCTCTATAACATGAAAATGCTGGTCTCTGACGATTCTCTCCTTGGTGGCCGTACTGCACACGCAGCTGCCGGAACAAGGATGTTTCCTAACTCACCTGGAATGTATAAGGATAAATAAATGGCAACAATTAGTAATACGCAATTGACGTTGTCTGAACAGATAAAACAAATCGGTCCTGATGGGATGATCATGGATCTTGTTGATACTCTGGTAGAAGACAATGAAATTCTTATTGATGCCCCTATTACCGAAGCTAATGAAAGATTTAGCAATCTCGGTGTAAAGGTGCTTTCATACCCGACAATCGGCACGAGGCGCATCAATGATGGTGCTTCCGGTGGTGTTGTTCGTACAAAACAAAACAGGGAACTGATACAAATCTTTGAAGCAAGACCAGCTTTTGACAGCCTTTTGCTACAGAGTGAAATAAACCCTGAACAGACTCGTAAAAATCAGATCATGGGATTTACCGAAGCGATTGCACAGGCGCAGGCCGATGCGATTATCTATGGTGATAATGAAGACGATCCGGATGAGTTAGACGGCTGGGCAACCAGATTCCCGACCTATTCTCTGCCTAATGTTCACAACTGTGGTGTTACCAGTGGATCAGTAACTACTTCAATTTACTTAGTGCAGTGGGATGTTCGTAAAAATTTTATGGTATATCCAAGATCAGCTAAGAATGTTGGTATTGAGCATGAGGATAAGGGCCCACAGGTTCTTACTAATGCAACCAGCGGAAAACGGTATGATGGGTTTGAAGATATGCTCAGATGTTCCTTTGGGCTCAACATCCTTGATGACACTTGTATTCAGAGGCTCTTAAATATAAATTCTGCTGTGACAGGTGATAATAGACTTGACTCATCTGGAAAGATGAATCTCTTGAATTATGCCAAGAACAAGCTTCCTAATAAAGGCAAGAAAAATGGAGTTGTCTACTGTAATGTAGAGATGTTGACGCAGTTTGAAAATGCTGCGGATGCTCTTCTGTTAGGCTGCTGGAGAACAGAGGATGTCTGGGGCAATCCAGTCGTAGTGTGGAAGAACATGCCTGTCCGTATGGTAGAGGCTATTCTTTCAACCGAAACTTACGCAGCAAGTTAGGAGGCTGAAAATGGTATTTGATGCTTTAGATTTTTTAACGTTTGTGCAGACTACAGGTTCTGCAACTGTCGAAGCTTTCGACTTCGAAACAGATAGCTTAAATGAAGATTCGTTCACCTATACCAATGTATTTGATTTAGGTGCAGCATCTCCTAACTATCTTGGACAGAGTATCTATGCGAAGCCTCGTGAAGATGTCTCTGGTAATATGATTGCAGATGGTACTGATGGTACTTGTCTGCTTCAAACAAAACTGATGAGTGGTGCAACTGCTACTCCTACAACTGATCATGGTGGACCTATTCAGATTGCAAACACCGAAATGATTGAAATGCCACTTCCTCAAGATGTGGGAAGATACATCAAGTTTGGTTTCCAAAGTGATGGTGGAGCGGGTACTGCTGATATCGACGCCGGCGCTATTGCTGTATGGATCGGTGAGTCCGGTCTGAAGGAATAGCCTATGAAATGTGTATGCATTGAGGGACATACTGGACCAAAGGGTAATGGGAAGATGCGGAGATATAAGGATAATATAACCTATAATATTTCCAAGGCTCACTACAAGGAATATGAAGATTACTTTGTAAAAGGTGTTCCTGAACCCGATGAAGTTGTTCAGTCTATCTCTCTCAGAGATGCTGGTGAACTTGGTATGGTGAAGTCTTCAGGCGAGCTGAAAGATTTTAAGATGACAGATCTGCGTGAAATTGCATCGGCCAGCGGTATAAAAATACCCGGAGATGTGAAGTCAAAAGATGGTATCATCGAACTTCTCAAGCCAATTTTCGATAAATAAACACGATAGCCCCTCCGGGGGCTTTTTCTACATGAGGATAATATGCAAAGCCCCCTAAATATAGCCAATGATGCGTTATCAAGAATCGGAGATGATCTAATTACCAGTATAGATGGGGCAGATGAAACCTCTGTTCTGTGTAAACAGTTTTATGATCGCTGTTGGGAAGAAATTCTTGCAGAGTATCCGTGGGATGAATGTCTCAAAAGGATTGAAGCTCTTAAAGCACCGGAAATAGATGTTTCCAATGCTGCAGATGGGGATGCTGTTATCGTCAACGATACCGTACTCACAAAGGGTACTGATTGGAGTAGTGCTGCGACTCTTGCCGTAGCAATTACTGCTTTGGATAATGTAATTGCTAGTGCTTCTGGGGATGTAGTAACCAGTGTAAATGACTTCGATTATGATCTTGTTATAAGTAAAACTGAAGGGGTTGGAAAAATACTCCTCTCCTCAGATTATGATTTTACTGCTTATAGATACACCTTCCCAACCTATGCAGAAAGGATCTACCGGATCTTTGATGTAAACGGCACTGATATTACCGCAGACTGCGAACTAAGAAATAGAAGAATCTTCACTGATAAGAATTACATCTATGTTGAATACGTAGACAACTACGGCATTCTCCTTGATACCTATGGATCAGGGAGTCCTGCTCCACCTTCTTACGTTCAACAGCTCACTGTAGTCCTGTTGGCTTCTAAAATAGCATTTAGAATAACTCAGAACGTAGAATTGGCCGGACTGTTGGCGAATGAATATAGAATCAGACTTGCAGAAGCAAAAGCAAGAAACAATCCTATACGTGCGAGGAACTCTACAAAACGATGGATTAATGAGGGGTAGCTATGTCAATACTTGATATGTCACGCGGGGAATTATCCCCTATCATGAGATATAGATCAGACCTGGACGTATACCATCGTGGTGCAAGTTCGATTAGTAATTTTCTGCCCACTCCACAAGGGGGAATGACCAGACGGTATGGATCTCAGATCATTGGTGAATTACCTACTACCGCTGCTAACCCGGCCATTGAAACTTTTAACCTCGGATCAATCGGCCTTAGTACAGATATTCCCGCTCCTGGAAGTGATATAACTGTTACTATCAATCTCGGTGTATATGATACAGAAAACCGGATAGAAGATATCCCAAAAGATAAAGAAATACAGATATTACTCACCTTCTCTGAGCCAAACGTAATCAGCGCCTACTGGCTTAACACAACTAATGGTGTTCCTGTCTATATGCAGCAGTTATGGGACTACGATAGTGGTTATGTGCGTCCTACGTTAGGGTTTGATGATACCCGTGATATAAGGGTCTGCCAGATAGAAAACTCAGTCTATATTGTTGCTTTAGCAAAGGTATACGAGCTGTATTGGGATACCTCAAAAGTAAATGATGTTAGTTTGTTATGGAACAACACTTCAAATTATGTAGCTGGAGATGTTGTGTATCATGTGTATAGTGGAGATGCCTATTGGTTGGAGTGTATTACGGCCCATGCCTCTTCGGGGACATCTCCAGAAGATGCCGACGGGGATGTATTCTGGAAAGTAGTATACCCTCCTTATCTAACCTATAAAGATGTTACGTTAAGGGTAGGAGAAAAGCTTCTTACCGGGTCTGTATACGAAGATGATTTTGATCCATTAACCTGGAATGAGAATACTGACTGGGTGATTGGAAATACCTACAAAAAAGGTGATGTGGTTCTCGATACCGGTACTTATTACGAATGTGTAACAGCGCACACCGCAGGAGCTACCTTTGCTGGAGACGCTGCTTATTGGAATGCTATGAACGCTCTATCAGGTTCGCTTGGCGAAGTTGATACTATCTATCGCAGAAGAGCGTATGCCGGAAGAGAAGAGACTATTCCCAGAGAGATCAAATCTCACCAAGGACGACTATTAGTAGCTGCCTCTGCTCGTTTCCCGGCTTCAATATTTGGATCTGAGATTGGTAAATATGCTAAGTTTGGCGCAGGAACCTACGATGATGATCCTTGGATCTATACGGTTGCAGGAGATAGGATTGGTAAGATACTCTGGATGTATGTTACTGACAGACTCTATTTAGGGACAAAGGGTGGGATCTATGCAGTATCTGGTTTGATTACTCCTTCTCAATTTTTATTGAGAAAAGTAAATTCTCATGCAGCGAGTGAAATAGAAGGAGTTACCGCAGCTGGTAACTTATTATATTTTCAGAGCGATAAACAGACATTGCGAGAAGTTACCTATGTTGACCAGCAGGAATCAGCTTATCAAGCAAATGACATAACACTCTTTGCAACTCATTTATTTCAATCCTCTAAAGCCGTCAAGATGGTTGTGCAGCATTCACCTCATACAATTATCTGGATACTACGAGCCGATGGAAAACTGGTAGCTCTGTCATATGAGAAAACAGTCAACATGATGGCATTCTCCCGACACTATATAGAAGATGTAACTATACTCGATATCTCTGGCGGTACTGGTGATGATTTATACGCTATCGCTGAATATGAAGATGGGTTTAAACTCATGCGTTTTGGAGCAAAACTCTTTATAGATGGGTCAAACGAGATTGATACACTCTACCTTGATGGACTAAAAAGGTTTGTCCTTACCGACCTCCTGAGTGATTTTGCAGTTTATATCCAGAATGATGATTTTAGAGCTGAACTCATTATACAGTCTATAACCTCTATTGATTTAGTAAGAGCTAAAACAGGTAGCTTAAATGTAGCGACTAAAACTATTGCCGGACTTGCTTCCCAGTGTGCATTTAAACACTTTGTTGCCTTAACCGGGATAGATTTTTCTAATAATTCTCTCTCAACCTGGGCATCAATTATAATCCCATCAACATGGATCACTATTGATTTCTCAGATAATAGTTTTACTACTGCCGATGTGAATCAGATATTAATAGACCTGGCAGCAAGTGAAGTGTTAAATCCTCGTGGTGGAACTCCGAGTATTGACTTATCAACCACTGCAGGAACCACGTTAGCAACTCTCACCGGACTTACCGCAGGAGCTGCACTGGTCACCGCGGGGTGGACAGTAACTCTTGATAATGCTGGATCATGGTGGGATGGATATACCTTAACCTTTGATGCAAATAGTGGTACAGGAACTCCTCCAACTCCTATGAGTCCTTTTGCCGGAGCAACTATCACTATTCCCGGAGATGGTACACTTGCAAAAACTGGTTATATATTTGGTGGATGGAATACTCTGGCAAATGGAACTGGTACAGGATACGCTGAAGATGATTCCTACGTGATGCCCGGGGTGGATACTACACTTTACGCTGTATGGATTGCGGTGTACACCTTAACTTTCAATGGAAATGGGCATACGGGTGGGACGGTAACCACTCCTACTGATTATCAAAAAGATGTACAAGTAACTATTCCCTATGCAAGCGCGACTTCTTTAGTTAAAACTGGGTATGAGTTTGATTCATGGAATTCATCTTCTGATGGTACTGGCAATGAATATACCGAAGGTCAAACAATAAATATGCCTTCAAGTGCATTAACTCTGTATGCTATCTGGACAGTTGCTACGTATGATATTACCTACGTACTTAACGGTGGGGTAAACGGAGCAAACCCAACTACCTATACTATTGAGACCCCTACCATTACTTTGATTGTTGCAACTAAAACCGGATACACCTTTGATGGTTGGTTTTTAGCTGATGAAGTAACCGAAGTTACTCAAATTGCTGTTGGATCATACGGAGATGTAACACTTTACGCACATTGGACAGCAATAGACTATACGCTTACCTACGATAAAGGAACTGCTACCGGTGGAGATGCCCCTGCAGCAGTAACCGATGCGAATTACCTCCAAGGGATTACCCTCCCCCTAGAAAGTGCAGCAACCATGTATAAGACCGGGTATTCTCTTGAATATTGGGTAGATGCTGCTCTTGCTACCTATGTTCCTGGAGCAACCTATTCGATGCCAGCAGCAAATACTATACTTACTGCACAGTGGGCTTTGAATAATACTTATTATGTAATATTCAATACAAACGGTGGCTCTGGTTCAATGAGCAATCAAGGAATTGTTCAAGGGGTGAGTGCAAACCTTACTGCTAATACATTTACCAGAACTGGTTATACCTTCTCTGGATGGAATACGGTTGCTGGTGGTGGGGGAACAGCTTATGCGAATCAAGCTTCCTATACTATGGGATCAAGCAACGCTAATCTCTATGCTCAATGGACAGTTAATTCTTACACCGTAAGCTTTGACTCTCAAGGTGGAAGTTCAGTAAGTAATCAATCAGTAAATTACGGGGCATTAGTATCAGAGCCTTCCGATCCTACTAAAACTAACTATAACTTTTCTGCTTGGTATACAGATTCCGGTCTTACAACCTTATGGACTTTTGCCTCAGATACGATGGGTACAGCAAACATGACTTTATACGCAAAATGGGTATCAATAAAGGTTTCAAGTATATCTACTTCTATTCAGTCAGGAGGGGTTGGAAGTACTTTATATGCAACACTATCAAGCACCTATTCAAGGCAGGGTGTTGTACTTGTTGACAGTATTCTCCCGACTGATGCATTAAATAGAACTATAGCATGGTATATAGATTATGGAAGTGCCTACGCAACATTAAGTGGGGCAAGTCAATCTTCAGTTACTATTACTGCTAAGTATAATTCTGGTGGAACAACTTCACAAAATGTATATGTACGTTGTTATGCAGTTGGGATAACGAGCGTATTTACAAGAACAAAATTTGTTATCGAAGGAGCTTCATAGTGACAAGTTTACCCTGTGATCTATATATAGGCGACTCGGTCTTTGTGGTGTATTACAAGGACGGCTGGCAAATAGAGGAAACAACCGTGAGTGAAGATCCTTATGGGATCGTAACAGTTGATGCAATTCTTGATGTTAGCACTCCTTATTGGGTGGGAAAAAACTTTGAATCAATTATAGGAACCCTTCCCTTGGTCGCCCCGAATGAAACCGGTAAGAAATCAAGAATTAGTAGTATTAGCTTATACGTTAATAATTCAGTCGGTGGATCTTTAGTAATAAATGAAGGAGCGGAGATTATTCCTTTTACTGGCTACCTGGCTTCTGGTGGGTTTACCGGGAAAGTATCAGCTCCCTACAGTGGAAAATACGAGGACGAACCGCAGATTGAGATCAGTACAAATGAGATCTATAATCTGCGTATTCTTGCAATCGAGCTAAACAGACGACAGTACGAGAGGTAGATAATGTTTACAGCATTGGCAATGTTCCTTTCCCTTGGGGCTGGAGCAATCAGTTTAATAGGTCAAGGTCTACAAGCCAAAGAAAATAAAAAGGTAGCTCGTGAA
>Ga0222694_1000112_pt1 | contig 21474 bp, 38 predicted proteins | sample AntAcemetage1333_FD_181145 | JGI IMG/M metagenome (GOLD analysis project Ga0222694, IMG submission 181145) | Saline water microbial communities from Ace Lake, Antarctica - #1333 | ecosystem: Environmental > Aquatic > Non-marine Saline and Alkaline > Saline | place: Antarctica: Ace Lake...
ACTATTTCCTTTGAGTTATAAAGCAAAAAAAGGCTACCTTATAATTCAGATGAACATGAAAGTTACGCAATCTAATGATAGTAGTAAGTTTATTATTTGGATCAGAGATGGACTAAAGAAATGGACTGAGCTACACCGAGAGAAAACTAGCTTGATCGAGGAAGTTGTCACAAAAAGCGAGGTAATTGATAATTTTAGGAGATATGGCAAAGTTACTGGAAAAAAATCTAAATTTGTTGCCGTATAAACAACACGAACTATCAAATCATTTATTTTTAATTAATATACGCAATGAGCAAATCTTATGAGGGAGATATTAATGGCAATTTATTTACTTTTCAGTCTAGTGACGATGCTGACTTTTTCGGCAGTAAGGGCGACATTCCGCAAGTCCTTGAATACGTTTATTTAGAACATGAGAAAAAAGACGTTGTCGCTGGGATTGAAAAATGTGTCGAGGCAATCGGCAAAAAAAATATCAAGATAATGAAAGACTTTTTTGACAAAGACCTAGCAAAAGGACACGCAGGGCTAACTGTCAGTTTCTCTGAAGGGCTAAAGTGGTATGCAAGATATTATTTAGGAAACGAAATATTGAGATCATTACAGGAAAAAGGAAGATGTAAATTTCAAGTCGAATTACAACCATCTCTTGACGCAGAAATGTTGATGAATTTTCAAAAATACAAAGAAGTAGGAAGTTAAACCACCAAATCATTTATTTTTTAATCAATATACAATGACGAAACCGAAGAAAGAAGAAACCAAATTAGCTATTATTTCTGACATGAGTTTGGAAATTAGCGAGCAATTCGATTTAACACTTGATGAGAGTGTCGAAATTGTTAAATCGTTCCAAAGTATCGCTTTGCGAATGAAATCGGCTGACGATGAATTAAAGGGCTTTGGGAAGCCTACGAAAATTGACAAAGCAATTAGCGTAGAAGCGAAAAGGATCAGAAATGTTTTCGTAAAAATTAGAACTAGTGCTGGAAACGTTCACAAAGACATAAAGGCGGAGATCTTAAAAAAATCAAACGCAATCGACAAAGCGAAAAACAATTTCTTTGACCAAATTAGAACGAAAGAAATCGAAATGAAAGGCTACGAAGATATTTACGAGAAAGAGCAAGCGAGAATTGCGGAAGAAAAAAAGGAGGGGAGAATTAAAATGCTCGAAGAAGTTGGATTCACAGACGGAAAGTTCATGGATTTTTCAGCTTTGAGTGACAAGGATTTTTCCGTTTTCGTGGATCAGAAAAAAGAAGAAATAGAAATTGAAGCAAAAAGACTAGCAGACATTGAGATTGCTAGGGTTGAGCAAGAAGCAAAGGCAGAAAAGGAAAGACTTGAACTTGAAGACCTTAGAGCTAAGAAAATCGAAGCAGACGAGAAAATTGCCAAGCTCGAAGCAGACAAGATTGAGCAAGACAAAAAACTAGGAGAAGCCAAAGAGCCAGAAAAGAAAGCAGAACCAAGAACAATGGGGGCAGAAGAAAAAAGGCACATTGATACAGAGTTTCCAGAAAAACCAATAGAGCCAGAGAAAAAGGAGACTTTTTTAGCTTTCGTAAAAAGGATCGGGATCACAAAAGACATGTTGGTAAAAGGGGATTACAAAATTGTTTCGTTTACAGGAGGAAAACTTATTTACAAATTAACACACACTTACGATGAAAAAAATTAACAAAATGACGGCTTTCAACACCTTGCAAGAACAAGAAGATTTGCAAGACACACAAATGTTTAGTGAGTTACAGTTTGAGCAAAGTATCACTTCTTTATTTATTAGCGATATACTAGGATGAAAAAATTATTACAAAAATTATTCAATACAAAAATTGCAAAAAATGCAACTGTTCAAATGTACGAATTTCGTAACAATGAATTTAGGAGGGGGTATAAATATGCTATCTATCAGATGGCTAGTAAAAACGCAGACAAGGAGGTTGCTGAAAAGCACAGAAATGAATATATAAAGGCAAGTAAGGCTTCAGACGTATCAGAGGATAGCCTTTGTAAATCAATAGCTCAAGCGTTAAGAAAAGAACCAAATGCACTATCTTATTTTTTAAACGTAACTACAAAATGACAAATAAATACTGGCTAACGATCTTCTGTATATCCTTAGTGGGTATGTTTGGAGCTATAAATCCAGTAGTAGCTATTGGAGCTTCAATTACAGGGGTACTAGCTTTTTTTAACTTATTCTTAAAAACAGCAAGATGAAAATACACAAAATAACAATTGTTACGAATGAGGGGGTTAGAACTATAGAGGTTGGTAGAGATAATGTTGATATGATTAAAGACGTTTCCAGCGGACAAGAAGACGGTTCTATAACACTTGCTTATGCAGTCTATGATAACAAGAAGAACAAACTAACAAAAATAGAAAATTGCCCAGTAGTTATAGATTATAATTCCCCTACATTTTAAAATGAAATACAACGTAAAACTCTTATTCTTTAAAACAGCAAGATGAAAGACAGAAAATTAGAAAAAGAACTACAAGCTAGAATTGACTTTAAAATGGGGGAACTACTGGAGGTTCTTGAAAACAGGATCGGTATTGAGTGGGGAATTGCGTTTAGCGGGAACAGTCAAAAGCACGAGCACTATTGGGAAGCGTTCCGACTATTGAAAGGAATGGTGCAGAAAGAGGCTAGTATGCCATTACCACTTGACGAAATGTACGAGAAAGACTTCCGAACGAAAAGAGATAAACTCGTAAATAAATTAGAAAAAAGTTTATTGAAACGAGGAACTGGCGGATACTCTACAAACTTACGAATGATTGTTTCAGTATTAGAGGACGCACTAAAATTTTAATAAAATGAAATACAACGTAGAGCAACTCGGTGACGATTTACTTGATGAAATTCAAGACAAAGCGTATGATTGGGATTTGGCTTGGGACTATTTCGCCTCTGACGGTCGGCATGTGTGTGTATGCGGAAATAACAGGGCAGTCGACCGATCTCCCGACTCAAAAAGAGATCCGCCGTTTGTTTCTCAGATTCAGACGGTTCAAAAAACGGAAGCAGTACCTTAAAAAAGGTGTTTCAAATATTTTACATTTAACCCAAAATTGCCATGAGCAACAAAAAAACAGCCTTAAAGGCGACCAAGGCAATGACGGTCGCAAATCCACAGATGATTTGGCAGGAGCAGGACGCTCTCTGCGAGATCAAGAAAATCTACGGAAAAGACCTGACCGAGGGAGAGTTTACAACTCTTTGTCAAATCGGACAGGCAACGGGACTCAATCCTTTTCTCCGCGAAATATGGGCGGTGAAATATGGAGGAAGTCCTGCCAGTATATTCATCGGGCGTGATGGATATCGGAAAGCTGCACAACGTGATCCCGAATATGATTACCATTTATCGGATGCAGTTTACCAAAACGATGACTTCAAAGTTGAGAACGGCGAGGTCAAACACGCTTATTCAGTACAGGATCGAGGCACACTAATCGGAGCATATTGCACGATCAAACGCCGAAGTGCCACGAAGCCAGTCTTCACCTTCATTGATTTTAAGGAGTATTACCAAGGAAACAAGGATGAAGAGGGTAAGGTCAAGAAACGATATGACCGCTACAAAAAGCAATACGTGGACATGGGCGAAACCTTATGGGACAGCAAACCTGCCACAATGGTAAAAAAGGTCGCAGAGGCTCAAGGGCTTCGCATGGCTTTCCAATCAATGTTTGCAGGAACGTATGCCGAAGATGAGCAATGGGAAGAAGAAGCAGAAACTGCCAGTATATCGACAGACTCCGCAAAACTCCCTGATCCAAAGATGGAAAAGAAAATCCAGCCGAAAACAGGCGGAAGTCTTATGAAGGTGTGGAATGAACTTTGGGAACTCTCAATGGAGAAAATGCCCGAAGAAGCTACAGGAAACGGCGAACTCAAATACACATCCGAGAAATCGGATGCCACTCGCAGACTTACCCTGCGGAAACTTTGCGGAAAGAAAAGCTCTACTGCCCTCACTGAAACGGAGGCAAAAGAGTTTATTAAACGATGCAAAGAAAAAATTATTGCACTCAAAAAGCTTCGGTAGAAGCAGTACAATGGACGGGGGATAACATGTATGAACTTATGACTTTTTCAGAACACTCAGATGATTTTGGTTTTGGAGAAAACTTAATTATAACCACGCTAGAGGGAAACCACACAGCCCGTGTCGGAGATTGGATTATTAAAGGGGTTAAAGGAGAGTTCTATCCATGCAGACAAGACATTTTCGAACTAACTTATGAATTAATAAAATGAAACTACTAATCATCATATCGGCTTTCGTATTCACTACTTGTTTTGCTTATCAACCAGTAAACAAAAACTACTTACAAAATAAGATCAATTTAAATGTTATGTATAACAATTATCCTGAACTTAGAGAAGCTAATATAAAATTAGCTCCCAGATTCTCTAAGATCCTACAATACAAAGGGTTTCTTTATCCTGCGATGTATTTAATAGACACAGACACGATCTTTATTAATAAAGACGTGAACCCTTTTATTTTCTCCCAAGCGGTACTACATGAGTGGGGTCACAAAATTTACTACTCAAAGCTAGATCACTTCGGAAGAAAACAATGGAATAAAATGTTCGACGAAGATCCTATTTATGTTTCTGATTGTTCTAAGTTGAATGCAGAAGAAAACTTCGCCGAATTCGTAGCAATCTATTATTACGAAATGAATGCGGATGGCTATAAAGACGTTTGCAAACTCGGTGGAACAAAACAAGCTTTATTTATTAAAAAACTATTACGATGAATTTCAAAACAATCGGTTACACTTTAATTTTATCAGTCCTTATTTTCGGTGGAGTATTTCATCTTATGGACTGGAGCTACAATGCAGGGAGAGACGACGGAGTAGGTTCGTGCAACAAACATGTGCAATTTGCTATGACGGATACAAGAAATAAAACGGTGCTAGAATACCAAACGAAACTTGAAAACGCCTTACAAGCAAAAGAAATCGAATATCATAACTGGGATTACGCAAAAACTGAGTGTATCGAGTCAAACGTAGTGGAATTCTGTGACTGTCCTATTGAAGATTATGAAGATATGGTCCAAGAGAGAGATGACGAGATAACAAGACTACGTTCCAATCTTACTAACTATCAATGCAAATGAAAAAATTAAAAAAGTGGCTACGGAAAAAGATTAAACAAATGAAGTGTGACCATAAAAAGTTAGTCACGGATTGGAAGTACAGAGATAAAGACACTGTTTATTTAGATGGAGAGCTTGAGCTTTGGTACACGGCAGAAAAATGTAAAAAATGTGGGAAAATAATAAATGTTATAAAACATGAAAAATATTAAAACAGTATCAGCAGAAAGCTGTTCTAGCGAAACCCTAGACGAACTTAGGAGATTAGAGCGATTATTAATTTATTAAAATGAAATCATATTGGCTTTTCGCAATCGCTGTGGCACTTATATCAATAAGTTTTAGCTTGGCACAAATTTTAGAAGTTCTAAAAACATTAACTTAAAACCCCTCACTCCGAGGAAAAGGAGAATGAAAAATGAAAATATTTGACTTTGTTTGCAAAAAAGAAAGGGAACACGAAATAAAAAAATCTTTAGTTGAAAAAGATTTCGGATTTATACCTTTTTTTAACTTTGTTCATAGCGAACTTCGTAGCAATGGAATAGAAATACATAACAACGGGATTTCAGTATTCGACATGAGGGTTTCAAACTTAGACGAATTAAACAACGCTTGGAATTCTGTTTACAAAAAACATATTAAATATTTTAATTCCTAACAAATAAACAAATGACTACTACTACTGAAAAAACGGCTACAAAAAGACGACCATCAATAATGGAAAGCCCTAAATACAAACAGGGATATTCTGATGGATACAGAGACGGGAAAATATTAATGCTAAAACATGCAATGACATCAGCAGAATTAGCCACCGAACCAATACCAGTAATAATTAAAGGAAAATCTTTTATTAATTTTAAACGAAATGACTAATACATTACACCAATCGGCTGACGCTTCCTACTGCTACCAATGCAGAGATGGAAAATATTGCAAAGAACCCAGACTTGACGGTCAAAAAGGTCGAGAGCTGAGAGATACTGAAACAGATAAATGGGTCGCTAATGTGTCTACTACGATAAAACAATGTATTGCTAATAAGAAAAAATGAAAATACCTAAAAAAATATATTTACAAATAAGCAAAGAGAACACTGAGGGTGACGATATTACTTGGTGTGACGAGAGAATAAATAGCACGGACATTGTTTATTACAGAAAATCTAAAAAAAATGAAACAAACTGACAAACTAATTACGTTACCCCAAGCCAAAGAATTACACGAATTGTGTAAAGAAAAGGGTATAGTGCTTATGGAGAGTGAGTATTGTTGGACTCTTGTTGTGAAAGATTATGACAAAAGCGATGAGACTGAGTGGATTATTACGAAAACAAAAAAACGAAATAAATTCTCTATTCCAGCACATTGTTGTGCAGAGTTGGGGGAGATATTGAGTAATTTTAAATATCAAATCCAATACAACAAAAAAGAGTTCGCACTAACAGTTGATTTAGCTGATTACCCACTAAAAGAAATATTAGGAAGAACAGAACTTAACGAGTCGTTGAAGGGTGCTATGTGTGCAATGCTAATATATTTACTTAAAAACAATTTACTATGAAAAACTATGAATCGGCTGACGTATCGTATTGCTTTCAATGCAAAAACGATAAATATTGTAAAGAGCCTCGATTGGACGGACAGTTCGGGAGGGAGATAAGAGATAAAGAAACAGATAAACTGTTGGCTTGCGTTTTGAGTACAATTAAACAGTGCATAAGGGATAATCGTATTTTTAATAATAAAAATTAATTTTTAAAACAATGATAAATATTTTTTACGAGAAAAGGAACCAAAACAATCCGATAGTGAAAGCTTATCGGAGGATCATAAAAACCAAGCCACACATGACGATTTCAGAGTTCCAGCTTTTGCTTGGGATTTCACCAAAGACGATGTACCGGTGGATCAGTGAGCCACAATACTTACCGAAAACCAGAATACTAAGAATGTTCGAGGTCGGAGCAATAACTTTTGATGAATACAAAGAGCTTACTGCGATTAGAAACGCTCACGTCAAGACTGCACACTACGGTTTAAATTTACCTACTACTAAAAACAAGAAGAAATGAGACTTTACGAAATCGATTCCGAGGCTGGTAACCTACTACTAGAAGCACAAGACTTTGACGACGACACTCCTCAAAACGACATTGATACTTGGTTAGCGAAGTTTGAGGAAAATAGATCAGAAAGAATCGAGAAGTATGAAAGCATATTTAAGTTTATGAAAAACACCGAAGCAATGCTGATCGGGACTAAGGAAGAGGAAAAAAGAATTGGAAAGTTAAAGAAAAGATATGAAAAAAGAGTTTTATTCCTCAAGGGAATGCTCAAGACGTCAATGGAATTACACAACAATAAAAAAATTGAAACGTCTTTGTTTAAAGCTACAATATCCAACTCGACACCTTCTCTGGAGATCTTTGACGAAGTTTCGATCCCGAAGCAATTCATAAAGAGCAAGGTCACGGTGTCTTTTGATAAAATTAAAATCAAGGAGTACATAAAGGCAGAGGGAGAAGTAGAGGGGGCGAGATTAATTCCTAGCACTAAAATAACAATATCATAATGACCAGACTAATTATTAAGGCTATCAAATACGACATGAAGAACGGAGTAAAGCCAGAATTCATTCTAGAGCATGTAAAATTTTTACTGGGATTAGTGAGTGACTGGGAGAAGTTAATAGAAAATAAAACAAATATCTATGAGAGTAAAAATTAAAAAAAGTTATTTGGTCTCAGAGATTAAAATACCAATAGACGACAGAATTCTACACCAGAGAACATGGAAGGTGGTCAAACTGATCTACCCGAACTACTACAAAAACTGGCAACTTGGGGATCTGTTTCTCTATTATTTGAAAGTTAAAGGAAAAATACTTGGACTCACGAATAATCCAAACTTGGAGGTTGTCAGCGAGAAATTTCTTATTACCGAAAAAATATCAGAGGAATTCAAATCAGTCGGAAATCTTGACTCGAAGAAATGGCTTTCTTTGAATTCGGAATTTGTTATTCCGGTCCTAACATTTCGTGATTATTTTGAGATCCTTAAAAAAATTTTTGAAGAAAAAAAAGCCATTCTAATTATGAACACCATTGTAAGAAAATGGTTTTCGGAATCAGAGATTAGGGGCAGGGTCACTTTCTTAGAATCAATAGAGCCAGTAAGGGAAGAGTTGAGATTGTTATTTTAATCTTGACAAAGCTACAAAAAAAAATATAATGGAAGTGATTAATCAATTCTTATATTTTATAATTCTTATTATTTATTTTTAACAAAATGGACGCATCAGACACAATCGATTACGGAGCAGCGAAGAAGGCAGGAGAAGGAGGAGGGAATTTCCCAGTTTATCGGCAAAGTACATATCGGGCTAAAATTGAGTCGATAGAGTACAAGCCAGACAATGAGTACAAAGGAAAGGCAAAGCCTCTCTATTGTTTCAAAATTGTCCCGTTTGAGGACGTTACTAAGCCAGGGAAACCAATGATCGGCACTGACGGAAATCCTATTGAGAACTTTTTCGTCACAGACGAAGACAAAAAGGTTTCTAAAGTTCTTTATTTCAACGTCACTTTGCCACTAATGATTAGCGAAAGAAGTAACTTTGGAAAACTAGTGAACGCAGTGTTCCCAAAGGGTCAACCCCTTTACAAAAATTTAGAAGAATACGTTGGAGCTAATGTACTTGTTACGATTAGTGCCAACAAGAAAAAGACAGAAGACGGCACAGAGGTTTTTAGAAACAAAATTGAAGCATTGCAAAATGACGATACTTTTGTTCCGGTGGCGAGTGAGCCACAAGTCGGCTTTGAGGACAAGCCAGCCGAAGGGGAAGAAAAAGACGAAGCAATGGAGGAGTTTTTAGAAGGTCTAGAAGCCGAGCCAGAAGAGGGTCCAGCTAAAGAAACCAAAAAATGAAAGAAACAAGACAATCAAAATCAAAAGCCAGAAGACTAGCGGCACATAGCATGAACTCTAAAATTGAGGTTCTGTCTGTCATTTTCCACGACATCTACGTTGCAGAGGCTATAAGGCAAGGTGACCTTAGACACCCAGAAAAGTACGAAGATCTCCCGGATAATATCCAAGAGTATAACCGAGTGGTTTCTAGATACATGATGTCTTTAATAGCTATGGAAAAAAACTTGGCTTATCGAGAAGGAATCTCTGATTGTAAAAGGTTTTTCGTGATAAATATTTTGGGGAAAGTTTTCCCAGGAATCACCAAGAAATTGGATGGATTTATCAAAGACAGGACCTGTTTCAGAAAGAAATTCTAAAAATCATTTATTTTTTAATTTTAAAGAAATGAACTATCCAGAAAAAACGCCCGAAGGAATACTGTCAGCAGAAGAAAAAGCTAACAAACTAAGACTTCTTCGCCGTGACGCTGAGTACGTTGCACAGTTTCTAGTCAACCAGTTTGACGATTCTGACGACACGAAAGACGCAGTACGAAGCTGTAAGGAGCTTAGAATGAACTTAGGATGCTTGTTCGCTCAGACGGAAGAAAAGGATCTAAATCGAGAAAGAGACGAGAAAAGGTAGAACGAATGCCTCGCCCCCCGGCTTTATAGGGGGGAGTCTTCTTGACGCTGGTCAAAGAAGTCGTGATAGTGTGAGTTGTGACTAGTTGGCTCGTGAAATTGCCATTCATACCAATTCACTCTTTGCCACTCATTACGAGTGGCTAGCGTTAAGAAGATGGGCGAGAGGGAAGACCCACTTAAGAAGAAAAAGGTCAGAGAGGGTAAGTATTTAGCTGATTTTCAGTATATAGAGAATGGGTATACCATAATAGAGGACGTAAAGTCGATTGCAACAATGACACCTCTTTATAAATGGAAAAAGAAAATGTTACTATCACAATACCAAGATAAAGACAACTGGGTTTTTAGAGAATATATTTAAAATGAAAGAATTATTAAACAAAGTGCATTTAGGAGATTGTTTAGAAGTAATGAAAAAACTTCCTGATAATTGTATTGATTTGACTGTTACAAGTCCCCCCTATGATAACTTGCGAGATTATAACGGATATTCGTTTGATTTTGAGGGGATAGCTAAAGAACTATTTAGAGTTACGAAAAAAGGCGGTGTCGTTATTTGGGTTGTTGGAGATGCAACAATTAACGGAAGTGAAACTGGGACGAGTTTTAAACAAGCACTGTTTTTTAAAGAGATTGGTTTTAATTTACATGACACGATGATTTATGAAAAAAATTCTTCATCGTTTCCAGCAAGAGCAAATTCAGCAAGGTATACGCAAATTTTTGAATATATGTTTATTTTTTCAAAAGGAACACCAAAAGCAAGTCTAATTTGCGATAAAAAAAACAAGTGGGCAGGATTTAAAGATTTTTCAGGAAAATTAAAAAATCCTGTTCCTGATTATTCACCACGCACTAATATTTGGAAATACACAACAAGCTTAAATGATAAAACAGACCATCCAGCAGTATTTCCAGAAAAACTAGCGAAAGACCATATAATATCTTGGAGCAATGAAAATGACATAGTTTTAGACCCATTTCTTGGAAGTGGAACTACTGCGAAGATGGCAAAACAACTCGGAAGAAATTTTATAGGAATAGAGATAAGCAAGGAATACTGCGAAATTGCAAATAAAAGATTGGCTCAAGAAACTTTATTTTAATTATATACCAGAACAAACATTTGATAAACTCGCTAAAATCGCCTTTGGACGGGCAACACCCTGCCGTTGGGGTTAGGCAACGGCATTTTTGATATAGGAATCTACACACAGAAAAAAGGAGGAGTAGCTTAAAAGGTAGAGCTCCAAGCATTACGACTAGGTTATGTTGGTCCGAATCCAACCTCCTCCCTCGAAACAATTTCTTTTCAATTTACTTGCTTTTTTAAATTACCTGTGGATAATTTAATCGATGACTCTCTACAAAAGTTTTTTCGGAACCGCCCACCTCTTAGTCTGTAGAGGGTCTTTTTGGTGGGTGGCTTTGAGAGAATTATTTTTATAACCCTCTACACAAATGATGAACACAATTAGGATTCCGGTACGGTACAAAAGGCAGCTCTCTAGACTGGGGTCAAAAGAGGAGCTTTTTATTTACAGATCATTAATGGATCTCGCAACAGGGAAAAATGTGATCCAACCAGATAATAATTCTGGTGATATTTTAGAGTTAATTTGGAGAGATTCCGTGCTCATGGAAAACAAAAACGGAAAACTAGACCTCGAAACGCTAGGGAAGCTGGTCGCAAACAGCGTTGCGGGTAACCCGGCGGGTGACTCGGCGGGTGACTCGGGCTCTGAAAGGAAAGGAAGTGAAGTGAAAGGAAAGGAAAAGAAAGGAAGAAAATTCGTACCGCCAACAGTTTTAGAAATTTCCGAATTCGCAAAAGAGAAAGGATACGAAATTGATGCACAAAAAATATTTGATTACTACGATCTAGCAGATTGGACGGATTCCAGGGGAAATAAAGTAAAGAATTGGAAACAAAAAATAAACGGAGTTTGGTTTAAGCCAGAATGCAAGAAAAAACCATTCTCCGAAATGACTGACGGCGAGAAAATAAGTGAATACAATAACCTAGGATTCAGTAAGATGAGGTCAAAATACGGTCACGTAGAGGCTTTTGAGGCTTCTGATATGGTAGCTGCTAAAAACTCCAGAGCATGATAGTTCCAGAACCAATCGCTCTCGATACAGAATTTTTAAAGGAAATGCTCTTGGCTCATTCTTCTGATTTAGGAAAAATAAGACGTGAATTCAAAAGTTTGTACCAAAACTGTTCCGATGAACTGGGCAAATTTCTAACGATAAGGCGGCTAGGTGAGGATTCAAAAAAATATGGGATGGTTATCAAGAAATTATCTATAATGATCGCTAAGAACGAAAATAAGATCAATACGAGCGAGTGGGAAGAAAAATACGAACATGCTAAAGAACGGGTCAGCATTGAAGACGTGGCAAGGCACTATTTAAAAGTCCACGATTTTAGGAAAAGGCTGAAATGTATTTTCCATGTATCAAAAGATGGCGGAGGAAAACATTTACAAATCTACCCTAGAACAAATAGCTTCCACTGTTTTTCCTGTAAAGCCAGTGGAAACCCTGTAGATTTTGTAATGAAAGCCGAGAACTGTGATTTTAAAGAGGCGGTGAATATAATGCAATATATGTAAAATGGACATAACAGAACAAATAATTTCGGAGGCGATTGCTGAAAAAATGCAACCCTACATTGATGAGGTAAACAATGGTCAAGGAAACAAGAGTTGGCTTGACGAGTTCGATTTCTCAGTCGAGGAAATCGAATATGCAAAATCAAAAATAGTTAACAAATCTAAATGTGAAGACTCATACACTTGGGGAATAGATTGTATAGACAAAAAAATTACAACCCCAAAGAAAGGGAAGGTTATTCTGCTTGTGTCAGATGAGAACACGGGAAAATCGACCTTTTGTTATTTTTTCGCTAGAAAGAATTACATAAAATACGATCACAAAGTTGTTTATTTTAACCTAGAGCAAACAAAAGAAGAGGTTATCAACGATATGGCAATTCAATATTCTGGTTTGAGTAAAATAGAAATAAGAGACAACACGCACTTTGCGAATGACTTGTATAAGAAAAGAAAACTAGAGCTAGAAACCCAAGAAGATATAGTTTTTATTGGGAGAAAAGCCACCAGCACTACGTCAATGGTGGAGATTAGAAAGAGAATACAGGACGTGCCAATGGATTATTTAATCTTGGACAACCTTACCTGTATTGAGGGCAGGGGGGCGAATAGAAACGAGGAAATGAAGAACATAACCTTAGAACTAATCTCCCTGGCACAAGAATTAGATATTCCAATATTGCTAGTTCACCACTACCGGAAAAAATCTACTAAAACATCTGAAGTTTTTCGAGAAACACACGAGATCGAGGGAAGTGGGGCATTAAAAAATCTAGTGCCAATCATTATCCAAGTCGCCAGGACGACCGACCCCCAGAGCGTCCAAGAAGAAAATGAATTTCATATTCAAGAAGGAAAGTTGAGGGGCGGTAGTAGGAAAGAAAAAATAACCATAGAGCACCATAAGGGTGAGTTTTACGAGGGGGAATTTGGAAGCGCATTTTAATTATTTAACCAAAATAAAATGACTCAAACCGGAAAACAAATAATCATTGAGGCGGACAAAACCAATAAAATTTTAATAAAAGCTGGTTTCAAAGCCAACGAAAAGGGGACATATTTAAAAGAGATCACGATTGAAAACAGTGGAAAATTTTACAACTCAACGGGAACATTCTAATTATTTAACCAAAATAAAATGAAGGCAATCGAGACGAAGTCGAAAATGATGAAATATCTTAATGATGAGATATTCTCTGGGAAATACTCTGGAGAACGTGTCGACAGGATAGGACAGGTCACACCTCCGTTTTCAGAACCAAACATTCCGTTAAGGAGAAAGTGGGACAGTGTCTGCGGACAAGTGACAAAGTGGTGTGGAAAAATTGACAACTTTAACAACCGCGAGCCTTTGAATAATGATTTAATTTAACCATAAAAAAAATGATAACTGCACAACTAAAATTAAAAGTAGAAAACAACGAAGAGGCTGGGTATCTTGAGGTACAAATCAAGGCTATCCGTATCTTCGACAACGGAAAATTTGTAAAGCAAGCGAAATTCAACTATAAATTGCTTGAAGACCTCGCTGGCAAGAAGATTCCAATCACCGACCAAGAAGTTCTTAGTTTAATTCTATAATGTCAAAAAAAATACTCGGCTTCGATACTTCTAAAGAAAAAACGGGAGTAGCGTTTTATGAGGATGGACTTGACCCAGAAAGCCTGGAAGTAATAAAATTTGAGAACAGTGCGATTTGGGCTGATAGAGTGGCAGAGTTGATTGATATATGGAAACCAGACGTAATAGTTTTTTCTGAAACAAGCAACAGGATGAACGGACAGACTGTGAAAAGAATTTTATATGGACTAATGTTTCTCTTAGAACACGTCGCATTCAGAAAAGGAATCCCCGTTGTCCCGGTGAACGATCCAACTGTTAAGGCATATCTTGGAATTAAGTTTGGGAAAACCGAGCAGATAAAAAGGGACACTTTGATCTGGGCTAAAAATGAAACAGGTCTCGATATGACAGATGACCAGGCTGACGCAGTGGCTTTTTGCTATTATCTAAATAAAATAATACAATAAAAACATGAAAAACGAAAAGCCAGAAACAGACTACAGGATGTGTGGAGCAATAGATCTAAAAGACAAAAGAGATTTTGTGTGCTCCGCTAGCGATTTAAAATATCTATCGTTCAAGGGGACGGAGGAAGAATTGCTCAAGGGCATGTCCTCGAATGACAATGTTTATTTTCAAGACCAGAAAAATACAAATGAGTGTGTGCCAACAGCGACAGCAGTCGCCATGTCCTCGATCGCGACGAGAACGTTCCGAAAAATGATTACGTTTTCTGCAAAATATGTAAGAGATCTAATGATAGACAGGGGATTGTATGATCCAGAAAAAGGTGCTTACGTTCAATCTGGGGTGAGGGCAGTAGTAAATGAATGCAAGATAAACGGATTTGTGACAGACATAAACGGTGAAAAATTCAATTTTCCTAAATTTGAGTATGTGGTAAAAGACGACTGGGAAGAAGTCACGGAAAAGGGATACCAAATCATAACTGGAGCATTGGTCGTGCACCCAATGATCGACGAGGAAAACTTTTATATCCCGAACACAACGGGCGATGGACACTGCGTTAGGTGTATTGAAAAAAGAACTGTTATAGGATTGTTCGGAAACTCATGGAGAAAATTTGGAATAAAAAAAGGAGGCATCCACTCTGGAAATTTTCTAGTTGCAAATAATGTTTCCAAAAAATTCTTTAGAGGATTTATTTTTAACGGAGTAACTCGTGTAAATTAGTCAACATCATTTTTTTGATATTAATATTAAAAACATTTACATTGTAATTAATAATTACTGTTTTATAAAAATGAATGATGACGTTGCTACGATTTTAAAGGAACCAATAGTAAAACCTGTCAGCTCTCCGCCAAACGAAACTTCTGCTTCTGAGTCATTCGGGAACAGTTATAACGATACTTTAAGCAGTCCTCCACAACAATTCTCCGAACTAGAAAACGAATTCCCTGGCATCACGAAAGCAAAAGACTTAACTGTCAGAGCTCTAGAAGCTGGGAAAAGATATTGGAACGGAGAGGTGGAGAATTTTAGAACGTCAAAAGAATCTTTCCCAAAAGAGGCTATTGATGAATTTGGGAATGTTCTGCCATTGGTAAAAACTACCATTGATTCGGTAAAAGGATATGGGAAAGGTGTTCTGAGGCTTCTTACAGGAGTTACTACTGGGTCAGTGGAGTGGATGATGAGGGGAAAACGGTACGTTGCAAGCCAAACCGGAGACACTAAAGAGGTTGCAGAATTGGATAGCGCAATAGAATTTTTGGATGTCATTCAAGGAGAGACAGGAGAAATGCTAAAAAGAGACGACACCGTTCCTTTTTCTGAAATACCAGACATTTCTGGTGAATATTTTACTACGTTTGGGCTCGCCAGCCTTGCCACTCTAAAAGCGTTGCCAGTTGCATTTGTGAAATCTAGTCCATATCTGGCATCAATCGCTAGTGGATTATTTCCAGATGTTGTGATAACTACCGCCAGATTTCCAACTTTCAAAGATCAGTCGGCAGAAAGATATGCAACAGAACTTTTATTTGCTGCTGGGGGAGAGCTCGCCTTTGCCGGGCTATTCAAATTTGCCAAGTATATAAAAACACCGCTTGCAAAAGAAGAGTTTATGAAACTTTCTGTAGAAGCTCAGAAAGAGTATTCAGAAAGGGCTTTAAAAGAAATCTCGATCGGGAGAGAAAACGACATGAAAAAAGTCGAGTTCGAGAGTAATAAGATAAAAAACAACGAAGACCTTTCAAATCAAGCGGAATCTGTGCAAACACAAATGGATTTACCAGCTAAGATTGAAAAAGAAGGTGCCAGTATTCAAGAAGTTTCTGACGCATCTGCCAAGACACCATTGATCGAAGACACCAAAAAACCTCTAAACGAAGAATCTGTCGAAGTTGCCATGAAGGAGGGCGTGGGGACCAGAAAAACTAAAACTCAATCAATTATTGATAATGAATTATTTCCGAGCAAGAAAAAAGTTCTTGTGCAAGAAATGACAGTTATTAAAGATAGGTTGAGAGAATTCGGAAAGGGGTTTAAGGTTGGTGTTAAGAATACCGTTGAGGACATTTCCAGAAAGCAAAAAGAACTTCTTGAAATAATCAAAAAAGCAGACATCACCGATGGAAATAAAAGGGAAATTTCCCAAATAATAAATTCATTAAATGTAACCGGAATAAAAACGCAGAAACAGTTTGACAAAAAGATTGCTCAAACCATAAGAAATGTTAACTCCGTTATTTATAGAACAAAAAAGAACGGATTAGTGGCTGCAATAAATAAGGGAATAAACGCAGTAAAGACCAAAGGAAAAAGGCTAAAGGCTGGGGTGGTAGACAACTACTCCTATGCTGACGCAGTCAAGGTAATTGATAAGTTAAAAAGAGTTAAGACTGATGACGGACTAGCTTTGTATTATGACGCAGTTGTAAAAATGAGATCTGGGGAAAAACTTTCTCAGTCCGATCTCGATATTATTAAGTATTCTGATTTTATCGGATTCAAAAACAAAACAAACGCAGAGCTAGAAGATTTACTATTAAAGACAGAAGAAGTTAGGGAGGCTGGAATGGAATCTTTGTTAAAAAAACAAGAAGAAGTGCAAGTGGAGAAAGACAACTTTTTCAAATCTCTAGACGATGATTCGTCTAAAATAAGAAAACCACTAGAGACAAGGGTTGAGAAGGGCGGGTCAACTGCTGCTGACGAGCTGCCAGTTAAGAGTAAGTCCTTAATAGCTAGATTTAAAATGCAATTTGGGGCGGTGAATATTGGAGAAAAGATTGGAGCACTCGTCGGAGAGGTTGATAAATACAGGCAAGTATTTAAGAATCTAGAATTCGAAACACAGAGGGCTAAAATTGCTACTGACAAATCAGTGAACGCATTAAAGGTAAAAATAAAGGAGCTGATTGGGGGAAGAAAAGCGTCTAAACAATTTTTCAATCAAAAGTTAGACGTGAGGCTAGACAGGATTAATGAGGACGGATCTGTGAGCACCATTTTTCTCACTGACAAAAATGGAGAGAAGGCTACGAAATCAACTTTGCTGCACTTCTACCTAATGATGAAACGGAAATCAGTGAAAAACGAACTAGTTGAAAAATACTCGGAGGAGAGTATAGAAAAGGCTCTGTCATATTTAAGTGTCGACGAAAAAAAGCTCGGAGATTTTATGTCCTCTGAATTCAAAACAAGAGAAGCTGCTTTTAACCAATCAAACTTAAATACGAATGGGGTAAATATAAAGTTTGAGGATAGTTACTTCCCGTCAGAGAGAAAGGGGGTCAAAGAGAAGGGTCGTACAGACTTTAAGAATCTTGAGATTCAATTCGCTGGTAGGAGGGAGAGAACAGGTGGAGAGGGGGAACTAGTCTTCGGGGATGCCGTGGACATTTTTAATAGAAACATACAAAACGAGGACATGGTGATCCATCTTGACGAGGATTTGATGAAAGCTAATTCAATGTTTGACGATAAAAGAATTAGTAAAAAACTAAATGATCTCGCGGGAGACAAGACCTTTACCGAGGGACTCAAGGACGACCTTGAGAGATTCTCTGGTCAGAGAAAGCCGGTATCCGGTCAAGACGGTCTACTAGATATTATTAGAATTAACTTTGTTAAGAACAAAATATTCAGACCTGCGACATACTTAAAACAGTTATCTAGTATCGGGGGGTATCTTCACGATATGTCCGGGGTTGATTACGTTAAATATTTAGCTGATTCTAGAAAATTTTCTGCAATGAGGGATATTGCAAATTCCGCACAGGCGAAACTTAGATATGCCAACGGGCTTGATATAGATTTGCAGCCCGGAGCGTTAGGAAAATATTCTGACTCAGACTTGTTAAGAGCAATCGATCAGAGAACATTTTTCACGAGAGCCGGAGACAAAACTGCGATTGTCACAGGAGGGTATCCTAAATATCTACAAGTTTTGGACGAAACAAAAAAAGCAAATCCAAGCCTTGGAGAGAAGGAGACTAGGGAACTGGCAATGGAAGAATTTTGGAGTTTTACAGACAGGCACCAACAATCTAGTGGGGCTTTGAACCAATCAAATTATCAGTCTGGTGGCAGTGCGAACCGATTCATAACAATGTTTTCCACTTCTCAACATCAAGGGCTTAACAAGATGATCTTAGATGCACAAGCTGTTTCAAGAAAACCGAGTAAAAAAAACATTATCAAACTATCAAAAACTATTGCTGTAAACTTTACTATGAATGCTTCGTTTGGATTGATGGGATCTTTTCTGGCAAACGGTGGGACCCTGGATAAAGATGATGTTGCTGATGCTGCAAAATATGGACTCCTTGGTCCTATTACTGGTTATCATGGATACCCTGGACTGATTGCAAAAGCGTTGCAATCCTATATGACAACAGACAAAGTTCTTAATTCCAGCATAATGGGAGAGGTTATAGACTCCACGATGGGATTTTTGAAGGATATGAGCGAGAAAGGAGTTCAAAGAGGCGATTGGGAGGGTGTGTTTAAATCAAGAAACTTCACGGATACCGTTGAGGCAGTTCTGCCTGTTCCACTATCTGAAATGTACGAACTTGGCGGAGCCGTTACCGGTGCATACGAAGACAATAATCTTTTTAGATTCTTCCAAACTGGATTACAGACTGAAAACGAGGAAAGGAATAAGGTAGCGTTCACGGCTATAAACGGAAATAACGAACAATTCGAGGGCGGTGTTTTATCCCTGGTCGCAGATGGACTTGAAACTAACTTGAAAATGGCTAGGAAGAATAGTTTTTACCGAGGGATTGGGATAGAGAAAACAATAACTACTAATCCAAAAATCAGAGATATTTCTGCACTGAGGGGGTTTAGGGAGTCTACATCGAAAGAAAGATGGCAAAAATTCTTGGACGCTCACGGAGAATCTGAGGCTGTTGATTTGGATACAATTTCAGATGGCACAATAAAAATATCTGTGATAACCGATCGATTCAAAGAAGCTAAAAGTAGCAAAAAAGAAGAGGCGGAAGCGACTCAAGAGTTTGCAAAAGAATTGCTCAACGAAGGAACTGCTACTGACAAAATACTTGACGAATATGGATACGGGGAAGAAGAAGCTGGAACTGACGAACTGCTTGATAAGTACGGATACTAATTCTTAAATCCGTCAATAATAACTCTTGCTTCTTCTCTGGTTAGTTTCCTACCCAGCCTAGATTCCTCTGAGTCTAACGCTGTTTTTACTTCGTCGCCATTACCTTTCTCCGACCCAGAATACAGTTTGTCTTGTTGGCTATGCAACTCTTTAGCATATTTATTTGATGCCTCTATGGAATCAAATTTACCTAAATATTCTCCTGTTTTTTGATACAGAGAAATTGCGTCATCGTTTGACAGGATCTTCCCATCTGGGCTAACAGTTGGGATTAGTATTTCTTTTCCGTCTTCACTGAAAGATATTGATCTAACAGTACTAATAGTACCGTCTTCATTTTTAACAATCGGTCTTTTTGTCAAGTCTATGTTGCCCTTGCCAAATTTTTCATCATCACCTTCGCCAAAAATAAAATCTTTGACCTTACTAAGGAATCCTTTTTTCTCTTCTTTTTTTGGATCTGGTTTAATTACTTCTGGAGCCGGTTGTTCTTTCTGGACCTGTTTGTCCTTCATAGCCATTATGTTTTTTACATATCCAAGAGTTTGCTTTTGATTCGCCGGAGTTGTTACCAGGTTGTCCTTCACAACGTTCCAGTCATTAGTGTTCGCCTTTTTAATTGCCAAATCAACGTTTCCCTCGCCAGAATTATAAGCCGCAAGAGCAAGTTCCTCTGATCCATCGTATCTTTCTAAAAGCCAATCCATATATTTGACACCGCCAGCAATATTTTGATCTTCGTCAAATGAATCTGTTACCCCAAACCTTTTTGCTGTATCTGGCATTAGTTGCATAATACCTTCTGCACCAGCAGAAGACACAACATCTGCCTGTCCACCAGACTCCTGTGTTATCATGGCATTTATCAAATTAGATGGCACCCTATATTTCTTAGAATACTTTTCAACAGAGCTAGAGACACTCGTTGGCTTCCTTTCAGAAGCCTTCTTTGCATCTTGTAACTTGCTCAGCATATAAGCCTGCTCTGCTGCGGACCCGCCAAGGGAGAAATCATTATCGCTTCCTAGGCTTATGTTCCCACCAGCTAACAATTTGAGCTTGTTCATGGTGTCTTTGTCGACCGATTTCGGAGTGTACGAAGACTGACCTCTGGATATAGCTTCAAGTGCGTCGTCAAGTTCCCCAGCTTTCACAATTGTATCAACAACATTGTCAAAATAATTGGAAATTTCTGGTTTAAGTAATGGTGCTTCTTCGTCAAACGAATCGTCCTGTTCTTTAATATAATTCTTGACCTCGCTTTCCCAACGAAGTATGTCCTGCCAGTCATAGTCTTCACCACTCTCTCGTTTTGCGTTTACCTGTTTCGTGACATAGAAATCTTCTGGCTTTTCTACTCTAGCTTTCTCTAATTTTTTAGCAGCCATTGTTTTGTCTGAATTGCTTGCTTCTGGGTCATCCATAATTCCGTAAGCATCAAGCAAAGAAGCTCTCGTATTTTCGCTGTCAATGGTCTCTTGGTCATATCCTAACGACTTGTAAATTTTATCCCTCTCCTTTTCTAGCTGAGACTTTGGCATATATTGTTCAGCCCAATCCATAGCTTTCTTCATATTTTCACCAAACTTCGTGTAGGCAGCTTCTAATTCACTACCCTTTGCGATTTCACCAGAGATCCGTTCTTCATCGAGAAGGCTCGCTGTCGCCTTGTCTTTGTCGGTATCGAAAGATTGCCTTTTATTCCAAATGTTTTGAGCCTTCTCCGTGGAAATGTTCTGACCGTATTTTCTTTTATATTCTTTTTTGATTTCGAGAATCCCCGCCTTCTCTTCAACTCCCTTATCCTCTGCCGTCTGTTCAGCAGCAGTGAGTGTTTCTTTGTCTTTTTGACCAGCGAGCCGAGCCTCAATCGAATCAAGAGAAGAAGTTTCTAGGTCTGAATATTTGTTCGCCAAATCCTCAGTACCACGCTTTTCTTTTCTGTCTAGCTCCGACAGAAGCCTTTCTTTTTGCCTTTG
>Ga0222694_1000115_pt1 | contig 21210 bp, 33 predicted proteins | sample AntAcemetage1333_FD_181145 | JGI IMG/M metagenome (GOLD analysis project Ga0222694, IMG submission 181145) | Saline water microbial communities from Ace Lake, Antarctica - #1333 | ecosystem: Environmental > Aquatic > Non-marine Saline and Alkaline > Saline | place: Antarctica: Ace Lake...
ATCAAGACGCATAGGTTTTAGTCAAGACCCCTTGCTAGAACCTAGTCGTCTAAGAATAAAATTATGGAAAAATATTCAAATTGTTGTGGAGCTGAAATTATCAACGAAGACATAGAAGTCTGCCCACAATGTAAAGAACCTTGCGAATTTATAGACGGAGAGGAAGAAGATATTTAATTAACATTATAAGAACAAACTAATGATTACAAAAAATGAGGTTTTAGAGTCGTCGGATTTAATGAAGAAAATGATAAAATAGAAATAATGTATAAAAAATAATAAATAAACAATTAAACTAACCCCCTAAACTTTATGAGTAAGATAAGAGAATGGTTAAGACTTAAATTATTTGGAATTACAAAAGATGATGTTGTTCCAAGAGAAATGTGGGAAAAACTAAAATAAGAAAAGCAAAACAGATGAAGCATACCATTTTGAACTTATGATGATTTAAGAAGATGAAGAAGATATTGTTGCTTTTAATATTTATGGTTTCAAGAATATAATTTTAGTGAGGTGGGATTTGACAAAAACTTTTGATGAACAGGAAGACAGAGTAAAAGAATTTTTAAGTAAAATATTAGTAAAATAATATGACGCATCTACCATGGACAAAAAGTTTAGATAAAGATCAGGAATATAGAGTATATCAAATACTAACTGATTGTAGAACTAAAGCTATTGGTATTGAATTAGCTTATTGTAATATATTTGGAATAATTAAAGAAGAAAAAAAAAAATTATTTGAAGAGTTAGAAACTATAACAAAATTATGTGGAAAAGAATAAAAGATGAAATATATATATTTATATTCTGGGTTTTAAGTAATTTTTATAAAAAATAATATGAGTGAAGAAAAGAAAACAGTAGAAGAGGTAATAGAAATATTTAGAAAAATGGGTAAAGAAGCTGGATATGATTTTTATTTTGATAGTGTAGATATTACATTAAAAAATAGAATGTTTCATATTAAGAGTATCTTTTTAAAAAAAGAAAATAAAAGAATTAAGAATTCGGTTATAGATATAGTATTAGATGAAATGACTAAATTAGGTAAAAGTGTTCCTGATGCAGAAACTAGATATGGAGTTGGAGTATTTGAAGATGCAATTATAAATAGAATTAATAAACTATAATTATGGAATCAATAACATGTAGAAAATGCAATAACGATAGTTTTAATTATACTTATGATGAAGAACATAAGTCTACAATTATCGAATGTCAAAAATGTGGTAATAAATTTAGAGCACCAAAAGAAAAAGAATATGATAAAAGAAAAAAAAGACAAGAGCAATTTAGAAAAAGAACAATCACGACATAAAGAAATTGTTGAAGAACAAGAAGAATATAATAATCAAATAATAAAAGAAAATGAATATTCTACTAAAACCAAACAATAAAAAGTCAAAAACTGTTGAAAGATTAACAGCTGATTTAGAAAGAGATATTGATATGATGGAAGATATGATGGAAACAAATAAATTTGAGAATGGCAGATCTGGAGAAGCAGTCACACATTGTCAAATGTCAGAGGATCCTTATCAAATATTTGTTGCTAAAGTTGGATCAATGCCTAATACGGTTATTATTAATCCTGAAATAATTGATGGTAGCGACTTATGTACATCAAATGAAGGTTGCCTTTCTTTTCCTTATAAAGAAATTATACCAGTAGAAAGATTGAATAAAATTAAAGTTAAATATCAAGATCGTTACATGAATGAACAAGTAAGAGAATTTGAAGGAGTTCAAGCTGCAGTATTTCAGCACGAAATTCAACACTTTAATGGCGATAATATATATAATAAAAATGTTAAATAAGGTTTTAGGTTAAACATTTCACAAAAAGTTATTAACAGGTTATTAACAATTACCTATTTACAATATATGAATAGCAATATATAATATAACTAATAAGTAATTAATAAAAACATTATGCAAATAGCAAGATTATTTCAAGGAGAAACAATTATAGGAGAATGTAGAGTTAATGATGATAAAGAAGCAAAAGAATTTGCTAAAGAAGCAAATGCAGATTCAATCAAATTTTATGAAAATAATTATGAAATGATTGGAGAAGAAAAAGCTTTTATTAAAGAAATTAAAATAGAAAAAAAAGATGAGTAATTTAAATTTAAACACACAACAAAAGAATCTTATTAAGTATTATGGTAGTGAAGCTTATAAGAAATTAAATCAAAATATTATTGCTTCATTTGAATGGGATGAGTTTCTAACAAACAAAGAAGAAGAAAGTGAAGTTGATATTCAAGATAAAATGTATCAAATAGTTCAAATGATTTCAGAAGAAGTTATTAAAAATATTAAAAAAAATGAGCAAAAATCCTGAAGATTATAATAATATTCCTATAGTATGTAAAAAATGTGGAGAATTCGTAATTGCTGAAAAAATATATGAAAGATTTAAAAATGCAGAGGGTAAAATGAAACAAAAAACATATAGACAATTGCGATGTGAAAAATGTGGAGAAACTTATAAATAATAATAAATAAAATAATATGCAAGAAATAAACTTACAAAAATTTGATCCTTGTGTAGCTAAAGGATTAGAAATAAAAGAAAAAGCTGATAGTTTAGTTATTACAAAACCAGAAGATTTACAAACCGCAAGATGGGCATTTAAAGAATGCCAAACCTTAGAGAAAGAAACTGAAGAAAAAAGAAAATGGTTAATCGGACCTTTGAGTGATGCTATAAAGAAGGTTAATACTTATGTGAAAGAAATTCTATTGCCAGTATCTGAAGCTAAAGTTACTATTAAAGATAAGGTATTTACTTTTAATGAAGAGCAAGAAAAGATAAGAGCTGAAAAAGCTGAAATTGAAAGAAAAGAATTAGAAGAAAAGAGGTTAAAAGAAGAAAAAGCACAAGCAGAAAAAGAAGCTGAAGAAGCTAGGCTCAGAAAAATTGAAGAAGATAAATTAGAAGCTACCAGAAAAGAACAAGCAGAGAAACAAAAGAAAATTGATGAAGAACAAAATGAAAATAAAAGAAAAGAACAAGAAATTGAACAAAAGAAAATTGATGCTGAAGCTAAATTAGAAAAAGAAAGAATTGAAATTGATAGAAAAAATAGAGAGATTGAAAAAGAAAAAGAACAAATTGAAAAAGATAAAGCAGAAATGGAAAGACAAAAAGTAGCTAATGCAAAGAAAAAGAAAGAAGATGATTTAATAAAAACATACAAAGTTAAAGGTATCAGAAATAAAACTACGTATGAAATTATTAATGAAGGAGATATTCCAAGAATTTATTGCTCTCCAGATTCTAAAAAAATTAATGCAGCGATTAAAAGAGGTATTAGATCTATTGAAGGTTTGAATATATTTAATCAAAAATCAATGCAATAATATGAGTATTAAATTAAAAGATCAAGTAGAACATGTATTATCAAGCGAACCTTATACTAGAAATTCCGACGCTGATTTGATAGTAAGATTATACGAAAATTACTTTTATTTAGGAGACACTATTTCTAAATTAAGATTATTAGATATAATGAAATATGCAGAACCAGATTTGATTGTAAGATATAGAAGGAAATTTAACCAAGATGGTCGATACTTGGCTACAGACGAAAAAATATTGGAAGCTAGAAATAAGAGAAAAAAAATTATTAAAGAAGAATTAGGTTATTCAATAGATGGAGAACACCATATAGTTGGTGCGAATTTAGATAAAGAATACAATAATAAATTAAATTTATAAAATTATGTATGAAATAATAACAATCATATGCACAGCAATCGGCGCAACAGTATTGGTTTTTATAGTAATAATGATAGTTATAGGCGTTTTCAATAATGTAAGCGATGCTGTCAAAGATATGATAGACAAAAAACGTATGAAAAAAGAAGAACTATCATATTTGAAAGGAAGAATTAATAGCTTAGAAAATCAACTTGTGGAATATCAAGTAGATAATAGAAAATTTCAAAATGCTTTAACTGAATCCGGATTACAAGTAGATTCAGTTCAGTCAACAAAACTAAAGTATGTTATTATTCCAATTGCAGTGAAAGCCAAAGCTAAAACAAAGAAAACTAAGAAATAATTAATTAAGAATAATATTATGCCGGGAAAAATATGGAAAGGAAATAATAAAATATTTCTTTCAATTGTAGAAGGAAATCTACGACAAAAAGTAGATTCAGAAACAAAACATGCGGTTAAAAGAGAATATGAGGTTGATGAAAAAGGAATAAAAATAAAAAAATCTAAATGGGAATTGACTTATGAATCATGGGTTGGAGTAATCCAAGATATTAGAGTTGAAGAAGGAACTTATGGTCAAAGATTAAAAGTTATGTTTGAAGATGCAATATTAGATATTCCTACAGGATCTCGATATTTTCAAGATTTTGGTAAAAAAATTGTTGGGGCTGATATTAACAAAGAAATTATTATTAAACCATTTGATTTTGAAACTGAAAAAGAAGGAACTACTGAATTGATAAGATTGACAGGAATATCAATTGATCAAGATGGAAAAAAATTAAAGAGTTATTTTTGGAATGAAGCAGACCAAAAAACTTGTCATGGATTACCAGAACCGACTGAAAAAGAAGCAAATGAATTTGACAAAGATGATTGGAAAAATTATTACAATAATACTCTTAAAAAATTCTTATTAAGTCAAATAGAAGGTATTGTAGGCAAAATTGTTAGAAAACCTGTAGAAGAAAATGAACATAATGCTGAAGATAGCGAAGCTGCAATAAATGATACTGCTGCGAATGAAGACAGATCTATTGAAGAAATTACAGCACCGAATGAAGGAACAGAACCTGTTGAAGAATCTAAAAAAAAAACAACGACGACATAAACATTGATGATGTGCCATTTTAATTAACTAACTTAAATTGATGAAAAAATCTAAAGAAAAGAAAAAATGCTCTGTTTGCAAAAGAAAAAAATCAATTGATGATTTCTATGTAGACAACAGTAAAAAATCTGGACGAAGATCTGAGTGCAAGAAATGTAATGCATATATTAGAAAAGGTTATCTGTTCTAAATTATTAGTAGTTTCGCGATAGCTACATTAAAAAAATCGCTTTATTGAAAAAATCAATCATTTAAATAGGAGGTGTAAAATGTTTATATTCTCGTTTACTTTTCCAGAAGTAAAGACAACAAGAACTATTGAAGAAAGAATTCAAAAAGTGAAGGATGAACTCAACGAGTTCGAAAGTGGAAATAATAAAGATGAAGAAGTAATAGATATTTTACATGCCGTAGAAACATTGGTCAGAAAACAATTTGAATATAGACCAAAACATGAAATATCCAGATTTATTGAAAAAGTAATAGAAAAAAATAATAAACGAGGTTATTACACAAAAAAATGTTTCTAAACAAATGGTTGCTGGCCCATTTAAAACCAGCATTAAATTTAAAATAAAATTATGTTAGTAAAAAAATTAAGAGAAGACGCAATAATTCCTACGATAGCTTACGATGATGACGCCGGATTTGATGTATATGCTATTGAAGACGATATTCTATATCCAGGAGAATCACGACAATATAAACTTGGTATTGCAATTGAAATAGAAATAGATGAAGTTGCAATAATTAGTGAACGATCAGGAATGGCAATAAAATATGGTATAACTTCAATCGGAAATATTATTGATTCAGGATATAGAGGAGAAATCAGCATTATTTTAACGAACATTGTCGGAGATCATGATCAAAGAAGAAGATTAAGTATTAATAAAGGAGATAAAATTGGTCAAATAGTAGTTTGTAAATTAGGATCTAGAGAAATATTGGAAGTGGATAAATTATCGAATTCAATTAGAGGATCTAAAGCACATAATTCGTCAGGAAAATAAAATGAAAGCAGCAATAATAACGATCAACAACAGAATAAACTTAGAAGAAAAAAACATTAGAAGTCTTGAGGTAATATATTTTAGAAAGTATCTACTTACGAAATTCGATGAAGTTGACTATGTGAGTTCTAAGACTAAAAAAGAAGTATATATTAAAGAATATAAAGATATTAATGATGTTAAAGCTTCTGATTACGATGCACTATATATTCATAATTCAAATCCAAATCTATTTGGTGGAGTATTAAAAGAAGATGTAATTAAGAATATTAAATTTATTAATGCTTTCTCAGGAAACATTGGTTATTTAATTACGGATCCTAAATTAAATTTTGTTAATTTTGCTAAAAGATTTTTTGATAGACAAGAAAAAGGAACGGCTAAATGTGACGTAAAGTTGACAAGAAAGGATGTAGACACATTTACCAGAGTCTCTCAGTCAATTAAGGCGATATGGACTGGTAGAGATTATGAACTATATATGTCTAAATTTAAATCTTCAGAGATTAAACTTGAATTTGGATATAATGTAAAGTTATTCGAGTCAATATATGAGGATAAATTGAACAATAAAGGTGAATATCCTGATATGGTGAAAGAATATGATTTATGTTATTATGGTAATAATAGAAGAGGTTATAGATCTAAAAGATTAAGAGATTATTTTGTAGATTCTCCATTAAAAAATTATTTTATAGGATATGAACCAGGATTTAAATGTAATTTTATAAAATATGTAGATCAAAAATTGCTACATAGAGAAATTAGAAAAGCTAAAGCAAGTATAGTGATTGGAGATAAAGAACATAACAACAATATAATTACTGCAAGATTTTATGAGAATATAATCTATGGAGTAATTTCATTCATTGATAAAGATTATGATCCAGAGAAGAGACTGTATAAAAATGAACTGTTGCAACAAATATTGTATGTCGATGATTGGAGAGGTATAAAATATGCTTTAAATAGAATAGAAGAAGAAGGACTATATGATGAAATAATTAGACTTCAAAAAGAAGAATTAAAAAATATAATATGAAAAAATATAAAATAATTTACGCAGATCCTCCATTTAAATATAATCAATCTATGCTAAGTGGTAGTAAACCAGAAAATCATTATGATACAATGAAATTTGATGATATAGCTAATTTAAAAATACAAGATGTTTGTGATGACGACTGCGGATTGTTTATTTGGTCTTCGTCATCTTATATCGATGGTGTGATTAAAATAATAAAAGCTTGGGGCTTTCAATACAAAATTGTAGCATTTGTTTGGGTTAAAAAAAATAAAGATTTTAAAACATCAAAAGTGCCTGGTTTTTAGACGATGTCTCAAACAGAATTTGTGTTATTTGCTACTAAAGGTAAGATGTTGCAATATATTAAAAAGAGAAATATTTGTCAAATAGTAGAATCGATAAGGGAAAATCATTCAAAAAAACCAGATATAATAAGAAAAAAAATCGAAGAAATGTTTCCAAACGTAAATAAAATAGAATTATTCGCAAGAAAGAAAAATAATGGATGGGATGTGTTTGGGAATGAAATAAAAAGTGATATAAAATTATAAAATAATAAAAAATATATGATTATAATTTTGGAAGGAATCTCTAAAGTAGGAAAATCTACTTTAGCAAGATATATCAAAAAAGAATATGGATTTGGTTATATAAAATGTTCTCAACCTAAAAAATGCGGACCTTATAAAGAATATATGAATATTCTGAATAATGCTAAAGGAGATATTGTCATTGATAGATTTCACTGGGGAGAAGAAGTTTTTGGTCCTCTATATAGAAACGGATCAAAACTGTCTAGAGAAGAATTTAATGAAATTGAAGAATTGGCTCTTAAAAAGAATGCAATAATGATTTATTGTTTTGATGATTCAAGAAACATAGCAAAAAGATTTAAAATTGATAATGAAGAATGGGAAGAAGCCGATAAAATAGAAAAAACATTAGCACTATATAATGAAGTATTAGATAAATCCGCTATAAAAACGTTCAGACATAGAATGAAAAGCAAACATGATTTCACAACAAACGGAGAATTAAAAAAAATAATTAGCACATATAAATTTATAGAAAAACCTTTATGATGATACAAACAGATAATTTCAATCAACTATTTTTAGAAGCTATATTTAATATTAGATATTTTGGTAAATGGACTTATCCAAGAGGATTTATATGTAAAGAAATAATAGCTTCACAATTAATATTAACAAATCCTAAAAATTGTCTTTGCACTATAAAAGATAGAAAAATGAATTATGCTTATTTGATCGTTGAAAAAATGATGTATTTGTCTGGAGTCCAATATCCAGATATATTAATTGCTTATAATGGTAAGATGAAAGATTTTTTAAATACAGGAACAGGTTTATTTGACGGAGCATATGGCCCTAGGATCGCTCAAGGTCATCAATTAGAATATTGTTATAATATATTAAAAAGCGATAAAGAGTCACGACAAGCCACTATAACAATCAATAATTACACAGATAGACACAAATCTAAAGACATTCCTTGCACTATGTCATTTGATTTTCTTATTAGAGATAACAAACTAAATATGATAGCAACAATGAGAAGCAACGATTTATTATGGGGAACTTGTTTAGATATTCCAGCATTCTGTTTTATTCAAGAAGTAATAGCATATTGGTTAGGAGTAGAAGCCGGACAATTTGTTCTTCAACCTGGTTCTCTTCATTATTACGATAATTTTGAAAAAAAGTTAGATTCAATATTAAAAATGGAAAAACAAAATGATTATGAAATAAATAATTTTAATTCAATAAATGATGAAATAACACCTGAATGGAATATACCGTATGCGTTAACTGACTATGCATTAAGAATATTTTGGAAAGAAGAAAAAAATATAAGAAATAATTTAAAATATAATAAAACTAATTTTGATGTGTTGAATCAATACCTAGACAGGTTGCTAAAGTATTGGATTAATAAATCTAAAAAATAATATGACATTTGAGACAAAGTTGAGTAATGAAAAACTGTTTAAGTTCATTCTAGAATATGCAGTAAAATATAAAGGGTTTACGCCTGGAGTAGCATTAATGCAAATGATACATAAGGTAACCAGTAGATGTATTCACAATAAGTTGAACAATCTTGAAAAAGAAGGTAAGATTGAGAAACTTAAAAAAGAAGTTTATAATGTAGCATACGTAGTTAATCAAGATATTCTTGATGAAGCAATAAGAAAACAAGACGAAAAATAATAAATTAATTAAATAAAATTATGAATGAAGAATTTTACGCGAAAATGATGGTAGTAATGACGTTAATTGCTTTAATAGGATGGATGGCAGCTTTCTATTTTGGATTTAAATATGTAATGGAAATAATATGATAAAACTGGAAGGGACACCCCCATCTACAAGCCAAATCTATAAATATAGAAATGCTGGTAAATTTATAATGGGATATATGTCTGCTGACGGTAAAAGAATTAAAGAAGAATATCAATGGCAAATGAAAACTCAATGGAAAAAACCTTTACTGACTGAACCATTTGAAATTGATTTAACTTTTTATTTCAAAGATAAAAGAATTAGAGATTGGGATAACTATAATAAGCTTGTATGCGACGCTGGGACTGATATTATATGGAAAGATGACACATTAATTTCAGACGCTCATGTTCATAAACGTATTGATAAAGAACACCCAAGAGTAGAAATAATAATTTTAAATTAAATATATGAAAATAATATACAGAGGAAAACCATATGAAAAACTAGAAAAAACGTTAGAAATGATTTTAAACCTTTTTCAGTATGAATTAACTGGTAGTGGATATAATTTGGTAACTAATGAAAGAGATCTTGAATTTGAAAAAAGATATAGGAAAGGAATTAAAGGTTTAGAAGTTGTGGATGAATCAGTTATAAAAAAATAAATGGAAACTAAAGAAATATCAAACATTAAATCTGCCATGAATTTTAATAAGATTGAAAGGAAATCTACAAATGCTATGGGTAATAGATTTGATAAATATAAAGTTAAAAAAAAACAAGCTATTGTTAACGAACGACAGCTCGTATTAAAAGGTTTTTTAGATATATTAAATCCTGCTAGAAAAGCTGGTGGTTATCCTCCTTTAGGAGGAGATAGATTGGGTAGAGAGTTTGAAGGAATAAGCACTTCAGATCTTAAAATATTCTTTGGAGAATGCAAGTTTGCCAAGAATTTCTCTTCTACTTTCTGGTGGAAATTAAGAAATCCTAAAGTTGAACAATCTTAAAGTCTAATGGCATTCTACCTTTTTTCTTAAATTCTGCATCAACATCTTTATTATAGAAATCCATATTGAATTTACCTTTCTTATTATATCGTTCATGCATAGTATCATCGATTCTGAATACACCATTACCATATGGTGTTTTTATATTGTCTAATCCTTTAACTTTAATGAATATTTCTTCTCCAGATTTAAGTCTAGATTGGAAGTATCTATTACCAAATGCTACAGACCCAGGTCCGATCTTTCTGCCATAAGCTCCTATTCCGTCAGGATTAGGTTTGGTTTGGTTAGGATCATTTGGATCATAGAAAGTACCTTCACCAGTAGTCCAATTTGATGCTAGTTTCTTCTCTACGGGATCTTTGATGTTTTGTATATATTTCCTATCTTCTACCGGCTCTCGTTCTTTCTGGGTTAATATAGTGCTTTTAGGACTAAGTTGAATAGTTTTAAATTTGGGTTCTAATCCTTTTGATAATGCAGCAACACCTGTTAATCCAACAGCCCCAGCTAATATAGTCCTTGCTTTAGAAAAACCTTTAGGGTTTTTTTTAGATACATCTTGAATAGACATACCTGGTTTAGAATCCATAACTTTATTTAATATAGTCTTCCCTACTTCTTTAGGACTTTCTTTTCCTGGTTGAGGAAACATTCGATTAACCCAATTCTTATTAGAAGCTTTATCAATTATAGTTTGAGCAGGTTCTATATTACCAGCTTTCATTTGCTTATCGGCATTCTTAAACATCTTCCTAATAATTACATTAGGATCATTCATATACTTATACCATAATTGCATTCCTTTTCCGAATACTCCCCTTGCAACCTGTGCAGGATTTCCAGATCCTAGTCCAGCAACCATATCTCCATAAGTAAATATGTCTGTAAAGTCTACTAAACCTTTAGCACTTTTTCTAGCTTCCATAATTGCTCTTTTATTAACATCTTTTTCTAACGTAGACATTGCTCCATACAATTTTTTCAATTTACTATATTCTTCTCCAGTAGTATTCATAATGACTTCGTCTAGAGATTGTCTCATGTTATTAACAACCATAGCATCTATACCTACTTTAGAACTACTTCCATACGTAGGATTTCTATAAAATGCTTTTAGATCATTATTAGCTTTTTGTATAAAGTCTTGAGCTTGTTGAGTAGTGAACCCGTCTTCAATATTACCAAAACCATCTAATAAATCTTGTGCATGTTTTTGAGCAGAAGGGTCTTGTATTCTAAGAACAGGATCATCAATAGCGGCTTGTAGTTCCTTACTAATCGGATCAAATGTGACTCGAGCTCCCTCAGCACCAGCTTGCTTTTGCATAGCATCATATTCAGTAAATATATTTCTTTTATTTTGTGATATTGCAGAACTAAATTGTTCTACAGTTTCAGGTGTTTTACCTATAGTTTCTAATCCATCAGCATCAGTGAATTTAAGATTCTTTTTATTATTGATTATTGATTGAACTGCATCATTCGATTTCTCATAATATTCGTTGACTTGATCTAAGTTCTTTTTACCAGCAGCAGAAGGTTTAATTCCTTTTTCTACTCCTTCTCTTATAATTTGTTCAGCAGGAGATTTCTTTAATAGTTTAGCTCCATATCCTAACGCAGGTAATCCAGCTCCTATTAATGTAGCAAATCCAGGAGTTAATACAGACAGACCTTCTTTTTCAGGATTTTGCAAATTCATTGATACATCTAATCCATAACCTAATCCGGCTCCTACTCCTACTTTCTTTACAGTAGTTTTGCCAGCAGATTTTACAACTTCAGAAGCTAATGTAGGTACTGTACTTTTTGCAAGTTTAACTCCAGTCTTAGCTCCTTTGGCAGCTAATCCATAAGTACCAGCCGTAGCAACATCTAATGCTAATTCACCAGCTTCTCCAATAACTTCTCTACCAGTCTTAATTTCTTTACCTAATATATCTTGAATACCTTTACCAGCTTTATCAAATGCTTCTTGAGCGAGATTGTAATACATCTCTTGTTTTATCTGATCATTAGTATTTTTAGAAAGTTTCATATAATCGTTACCAGATTTCATCCATCGCTTATTGTTTTCATCAGCTTGTTCTTGATGTAATTGTACATTAACAGCTTGACCTAAACTTTCACCAAATCTACCTACAGAAGATACAGTATCGACAAAAGCTTTACCAGCATTCTTAGCAAATCCAATAACACTTGAAGCTTCTTTAGCCTCTTTTTTATATCTATCAGCTTCGGTATTAGCTCTATTTAAATTAGATTGAAATCTAATTTTTTTAGATTTTTCTTCTTCTGGAGTTAAGCTTGTTCTTTTACCACTACTAAAATCAAAACCACTTGATTTTGTTTTACTACCTATAGCCTTACCTTGTTCAAAATTAAATGCCATATGTTTAATTTATTAATATATAACCTTTATTAGTTGCTTCTTTAATTTCAGCCTCGCTTAATCCTGTGAACACTCTTGTCTCACCAGTCTTAGGATCTTTAAGACTTACACTATTACTATCATTACCTCCACTTTCACCCAATATTGCTATGACATCAGGAGTAAGTATATTTTCTAGATTTAATCCATAATTATCAGCTTGAATTTCAACTCTTTTAGCAAAGTTTAATTGAGATTGCTTATAATTGTCTAAGAATATATTAGCAGTCTTAACAAACTCTTTTAATCCAGCTAATGTAACTCCAGCTCCACCTTGCTTTAACTTAAGATAGGTACCTTCTATTCTTTGAAATAATGATTGACCATCACCAGATCTAGCATATTCAGATTCTCTAACAACGGATGTAGGATCTAACATCTTTTGAAATGATACCAATACACCTTGAGAAACAGCATTTATACTATCTCCTTTATTGTAATCTTCTTCAGCTTTTTTCATTGAAGCATTAATTGTACTAATTTGTCTTACAGCGTCTCTAGATTCTTTAGCATATCTTTCGAAATTATTACCTAATTTAGTTTCAAGATTAATTCTTTGATTATCTGTTATATCAAGTGCTCCTCCACCATCTCCACTTATAAATTCAGTACCTGATTCTTTTTTAGCAATTACTTGAGCTACATCATTATAGTTTAAAGAAGCTAAAGGTGCGTCCGCAGATACTCCTAACCATTGAGACATTTGTTCAACATATTGGCTTGTGTTATTCTCTGTAGGAGGAGCATATTTAGAAACAAATTGAGCTAATGTCATTCCTCTAGATTGATCTAATCTAACTTGATTTATTAGAGCTTGATATCCAGCTTCCGGAGTAGCAAATTTAGCAAAACCGCCTTCACCTTGAATTGATCCTGCTTGACCTACAAACCTTAAATTACCAGGATTATTATTCTTATCAGCTAACGTTCCACCAGGAATATATACTGAATCAATACCAAGTTTTTGTTTATCATTAATAATTTCAAACTTCTTATTATCTTGTTCAATATCAAACTGTCTTTTCTTTTCTTTTAATTCTAAATCTTTAATTCCTAAGTTTACTCCAGCAGCATATGTCTTAGAAATATCTTGACCTCTAGAAGATTCTACAGATTGTATAATATCTTTAAAAGTAGAACCAGAAACTCTAGTAGGATCAAATTGTTTTCCAGTTATTTTAGATTCTCCTTTTTGTCTATCTTCATAAGCTCCAGTAGCTACTTCTCTCATGATAGTTTGAAAAGCTACCATTTCACTTGGTTTTCCTTCTTCAGGCAATTGTTTCATTGTCCCACCTAAACCTCCACCAGGAGCTAAAGTTTTTGTTTGAATTGGTTCTTTTTCTGTTGGTGATAGTTCTTGGCCACCTGAATAAGGTGTAGGGATTTGCGACGCATTATAACTAGAATTATTCAACGCTCCTTTTGCATAGGTTTTTGGAGGGAGTTTACCATGTGTTAGATAATAATTCATATCTGTTTTCGATAATTCTCCGCTTCCTTTGAATTTAGATTTTATTGATTCAAATATATTTGTCATTTATTTATAATTAAAAGTTAAAATTAAGCGATTTTTGAATTGATTCATCAAATATACCTTGTTTTCTTGCATCAATATCCTTTACCTTTTCTTCATATAAATCTCCTGAGACATCACCGAGTGGCTTATATCCATCAATATTTGGTATATTTTCTGTTCCTAATGCTTGTTCTCCTTTTCTTCCAATATCTGTTATCCCTCTATTTTTTGCTTTTTCAGCAGCTTCTTTATTTAATTCTGCTTCAGAAACTCCTCTATTAGTAGCAGTTGTAATATCACCTACTTGTTTAGCATATCTTCGTTTAGTAGATTCTGATAATTCATCTGATTCTGTTTTCAATTCTTCAGTAGCTTGTTTTCTCTTAGTAGAGAAAGTTAACCCAGCTTCGGCAGCTTGTTCTATAATACCATTTCTTTGGCCTTCATAACTTCTTAATTGAGATGCTAAAGATGATTGTTCTTCAAGAGATAAGAAATCTTTGTTAGTTGATAGATCTTCTTTTAATTCAGATATTCTAGTGTCTAATTTATCTACATTAGTTTCATAATCTTCTTCTTCAACTGTAACTGCTCTAGTTATTTCGTCTTGAGCAACCCTTAAAACACTCTTCCAATATGGTGCAGCTTGTTCTGTAGCTCCTTCTAAAGCTTCTTCAAGTTTTTTAACTTTATCTTTTTGATCTTTAGATTGAATGGTATAATTATAAGCAACCATTTCTTTCATATCACTAGATAAAGCATCATAATATTTATCAAGATCTCTATCTTTTAAAAACTCTCTAAAGTCTTTTTCAGAAGACTTGCCCTTACTACCAGATTTTCTACTTCCGTCTTTGTTTATTTTATAACGTTCTTGACCAGATTTTTTAGCCTCTCCTTTTGATATGTTATATCTTGACATTGTGTTTTATTAGTTTATTATTTTTAATTTTATAATTAAGAGGATTCTCTTTATTCTCAAATTTCTGCATCATATTAAATTTATCTAAATTATGTTCTATTCTCTTAACTACTCTTTGCTTAGTTTTAATTCTTTTATATAAAATATTACCGCTCTTAGCTTTATTCTTTTTATCTAATTTTTTAAATTCTTTTACATCTATTGAAACTAATATTTCTTTTTTAATAAATTTCTTTTCATCTTCAACCTCTTCCCAACCAATAATATATTTACCTACATCTTTTCTTTTATTTTCGTTTGAATCATATACCAAACAATCTTTATGTTTTTTGCCATGAACTCTGCCATCAACAGTAGCAAATACTTTTCCTGTTTTTTTGTTATAGAATAGAATCATACTTTTCCTTTATCTAAATAAATAAAATATTTATAAGCTACCGTTAATGCTACATTAGCATCATTTTGTCTTTTAAACGATATTGTTAAATTAGTAGCATCTAATTTATGTTCATACACATAAAATCTATCAAAAAATCCGTATATATATGGTGTTTCTACATATTCTCCGCTAGCTATAGCTTCTATGGCATGTACTGAAACTCTAGCTGTTGGCATATATTCTAACCCATGAGCTATTGTTACTGATGTTGACTGAATTGAAAGAGATGCAGGGAATGTTATTGATCCGTTACCTGATATAACTCCTTTTAAATTTGCATATTTACTCGTGACAATCATATCTACATCATCTCCAGTTTTTACTTTAACATTTTCTTCAGATATTCTAAATCCCCAACTACCCATAATTAATATAATTAATAAAATTAATAAATATTTTATCATACTACTTTATCTTTAAAAATAATATAATAAAATGTTGCATCTGGCACTTCAGAACTATCGAATGTTAATTCTGTTGCTGATACATATTGTGAATACTGATTTGCGGTTATATACGATTGTCCACTTTCTTTAACGAATGCAAAATATCCTGGTATATATCCTAAATTATGAGAAACTGTATAACCTTCAGTATAAACTTGTATTCCTTTCTTATGTACTATTGCATTGAAAAATGAACTTGATAAAATGCATTGCTCATCTGTACATGTCTTAACATTGTAACCATCTTTACTTAATCTTAAACCATAATCGTCATCACTTTCTCCACTAGATATACTAGTATTTATATTATTTTCTAAAATTGTGCTGAAATCTTCAAGAAATATGTAAACTGTAAAATAAACTGTATCGCTAGTTGAGCTATTAACATCGTCGAAATCGTCAGGAATTATTATTTCTAATCTATCTTCGTACATTTTTATACCAGTATCATATAAAGGAAAACTATCACTATCTGTCATGAAATATCCTGTATCTGTGCCTATACTCGTACTACCATTATAAACTATAAGGAACGGTGCGAAAAATCCTAAATTATGAGTTATAGTTATAGTATTACTTCCAGCAACAGGTATTACTGCAGAAACGTAACTAGAACTAAAAATTTTTAAATCTTGGAATGCTGAACTATACACTAAAAATCTATCAGCACAATCCTTAACATTATAACCTTTCTGCGATACTGCAGATCCCCAATCACCCATAATTTTAAAATAAATCTATTACTTTACCAATAACTAATCTATCATTATTTTCATCTCTCATTTCTATTAACGGTTCTTTACCATCCAATATTAATTGTCCTAAACCTCCAATATCTATTATTTCATTCATACTTCCAGATACAATACTTCCTGCAGAAACTCCATTAGAAAACAAATTCGTGTTGGCAGGAGTTGTATCGTTATTGACACCAGAGCTCACTAGCTTATTCAGGTTTAAGTCAAATCCTAACGTGTATATATCATTATTCATGCGTATTATCTTTAATCTTGGTTGATTGTCTAGGGAATTCAAATCCTAATAATTTGACTTGTCCTGAGTCTGTAAATCCGTTAATTTTGAAATTGAAATAGTTTCCGCTCATACTCAATCCTTTTAAATCTACAATATCGTCGTTGATTACTCCTTTAGGATCCCAATTCTTTGGATCATTGCTATTCGCTCTAGCCATAAAATTACAATCATTTCTTACATTTCTAGTAAATATCTTAGCTCTATCAATATCTTTTATTTCTCCCATACCTTCAAATTCGATGTCTTGAGATTCATAGGTCCAATGTATAGGAAATACTGCAGTTGTAGAAATATAATCTGTATTACCACTATTTAATTTTAAAGCTTGTCCGTCTCCATCACCAGCAGCAATCCATTCTTTTCCATCACTATCAACATATTTAATCATCATTTTTAATTCATTATAATATGAATATATATCCCATGACTGAGAATCAATATTATATTTTAAAACTATATTGGTATATTCATCATTGTTTATAGTAACATCACCAATATAGAAATATGCATGCTCTTCATCACAGAAACTATTAACACTTGATAGATTTGCTGTAGGAATAGCTTTTATAAAATCATCAATCGGTTTAGATATTCTAGTTGGATAACCTCCATTAGTTATGAATATACCTTTATAGTTAAATGAGAAACACATTCCTCTACCATAACAAGTAGCTTCTTGTGAAGGAGCTCCTAAATTAATCATATCTTCAGGAAAAGTACTTGAACCATTCCATCTTTTTAAAGTTCTTGTTTTAAATATTAATAAATAACCTGGAACTTTATTTAATGCTTCTATATCTCCACCTCCATCTTCTTGTTCTATTTCTATTTGACCAGTACCAGCACTACCAGTTTCATTCCATGAAATTGATCTAGTATCGGGATCGGCAATAGAGGAGTATTGTAATATTCCAGATCCAACATCTGCTCCATATATATATATTCTATCTTTCCATTCTATTAATCCTTCACAAATTGGCATGTCTAATATATCAAATGGATCCCAATATGCCCATGTATGAGTACCTGTACCAGTATCTGTAATATCTACAGCAGTTCCACCTTTAGTTAGAGATACTTTAAACGTATCATCTGTCTTTTCTACTACGTAATAATTTGTTAATAAAGATAAACCTGCAGGTAAAGTATCTGTTGTTGTGAAAGAAACAACATCACCATTTAACAACCCATGTGCGACGTCAGTAATAAAATCGTTAGTAGCAGCTGTAAATGCAGCTCCCGTAGGATCACTTATCCAAGATGTTCCATTATAATATTTGTTAGCGTCTACTCCATTAACTCTTACTGTAGCTCCTAAATAAGAAAGGAATCTTGTTTTTGAATCTTTAGTATCATCTTCTAACACTTTTGAACCGTCAGAAACATCATATATATCATTATTTGTTCCATCAGAAAACGCTGCAAAAACTGTACTTGTTCCTACGTGTTGATGTGCACCTAAACAAGGGTAGGTTGCTGAACACTCAACTCCAATAATTGTATTTCCTAATCTGGATATCAACGCGCCTAATTCATTATCAGAATCTAAATTTAATCCTAACATATAAGAATTTCTAGGTACTAATGAACTCTGAACGGTTCTAATTGTCCCTCTAGACATATCTCTAAATGATTGTTTTGGTAATTCTTTCATAAAATTAAGTTGTTTCAAATGTTCTTTTTACATTTGTATTTGGATTACGTTAATAAAATATTCCATTAATTTTTGGTTTTTGTTTATATTTCTGTCCTGTAGTCTCTCTTCTCTTGGCGTCGTTTAAAATAACTAAAAACATTTTATAATCATCATCATTAATATCTACTTTACCATCGTTGTCTACAATATTTCTTATTTGCCATTTTAACCAATGTTTTATCATATCAAATCTAGCATAAGAAATTTCGTCAGCATCACTATTAATAACAATTATATCTGTGTAGAAATCTAATATAATATCTGCTCCTTGTTTTACAGTATCTATTAATGGCCAGAATTCAATATATCCATCATTTATTGTATATACTTGTGGTCTACTCTCAGATTCACCATACCAGGCATTCAAATCAGCTGTTATTTCAACTTCTAAGGCACTTACGATCAAAGTATTAGTATCTTTATCATTTGCAGAAAAATCAATAGAATAGAGCGTATTTGACTTATAAATATGAATTGTTCCAGTATCTCCTAAATTTGCGGTACTTGTTAATACTAACGAAGTAGCGGCAATTGCTGCCGTTGTTGCTACTGTAGTTTGAACAACATCTCTTCTAGCCTCATTCATTTCTCTTACGTCTACATAATCTAAACCAATAATATCAGCAATTCTTATATCTAATAACGATCTATTTGAATTTTTATCATAATAAGTAGAAGGTAAAGCAAATCTATATTCTCCTCTATTCATTTGATCTAAAATATAATTGAATTCTTCAAAGTTACTCCATTTTTTTAATGAACCTCTTATATATCGTAAGCATGCATTAATTTCAGCAATCATAACTTCAAATGTTAATTTTTCACTAAAGTTTTTTCCTGTTTCTTGCATAGCTAAATTAACTATATATCCGACTGTGTTTGCTGCTAAACCTGCATAAGGAATAGGATCCCCATAACTTGAATAAGTTTCTGTTATAGTATTATAATATCTTGTGTGATAAAATCCAGAATCATAAGTGTCATCATCATATATAGTTTGAATATCTTCTGCATTTATATTCTTTGTTACCATTACCGTCTTAGTTCCTGTAGCAAGTACTGAATGAGAAAATTCTATTTGATCGTATCTAAGAATATATACTGAAGTGTCTTTCGCATGAGACTTTATAAGATTTGATAATAATGTAACTGTATTTCCAGATGGTGCGGTTGAATCATCTGTTTTAATTATTTCAGATCCTTCATCTCCTAATTCTCCAATTAATATTAGCTGATCTATTGCAAAATTATTAATAGAGTATATTGTTATTGCTCCGACTCCTGATGCAAAAGACGCATTTAAACTAGATCTTTCAATATCTAATTTTAAATCGCTTGTGTCTATTGCTAGTGGTTGTATTGACATATATTTAAATTATTTTTTAAGTTCCTGTTATATCTCCTGGTATTCTATTTCTTCTATAAAATTTAAGTTTATTTGCTGTAGCAGTAGGGTCATTATAAAGTATTGCTACCTCTGTATCAGTTAAAGCTCTATTAAAGATAAAGGCATCATCTATAATTCCGTCAAAATTTAATGTTGTATAAGCTCCCCATCTTCCGATACAAAATTCTCCAGCAGATAAAACAGCACTCCCTGAAGCGGTTGCCTCTGTTTTCGTTCCATTAACAAATATTTTGAGCTTAGAGTTAGCACTATCATAAACTCCGCATAAAAAATACCAAGTTCCAGTGGAAATAGTTCCTGTTGATGATTTAATATTTAAAGTTGTAGTTAAACCAGTTAAAGCAAACCTAGGAGTATAATCTGAACTATCAAAATAAAATCCCTTGAAGTTTGTTAATCCAACGTCAGAGTACCCCATAATATGTCCTTGCTGTGTCAAGCTTTCTGGTTTTATCCAACAACCCCAAGATTGACTTCCTGTTATATCAATATTAACTTCACTCCCTGCTGCTATACTTAAATATTGTGAACTAGATAATTCAAAATCTGCTCCATTACCGAACTTTCCAGCTACATAGCTAGGTAAGCTTACTTCCATCATTTCTATTTCAAATGCTGCAACCCAAGTTTCTAAACCAAATTTCGAAGAAACTGTTAATTTGTAATATCTATAAGAATTAGCGTTACTAAAAGTAAAGTCTTGCCATCCACCTCCATTTGTTCCATTACCAGTATAAACTGTTGTCCAGTCTGAATCATTATTTGAACCAGCTAAAACAAAGTCGTCCAATGGTCCTGTTACATCTTGATATATTCTTAATTTTTCTACCTGTTTTGAAACTCCTACTCCTAAATCATATTTCCACCAATGAGGTAGTCCTGCTCCAGCTAAAGCTACCCAACGAGTTCCAGTATCTCCATCAACAGCATTTGCAGGTGGATTTCCAGCATCTAAACTATCGGTTGAAGCTGTTCCACTCACCAAAACATCTACTGTATACCCAGCAGGCGTTAAATCATATCCATTTGGTGAATCATCTTGTCCATCTGCTTCTAGTCTGTAATAAACCTGTAATCCTGAACCATATAAGGATTGGACTTCTGTTTCAGTTAAAGCTCTATTAAATATTGCTACATCGTCTATTAAAGCACTTGCATAAAAAAG
>Ga0222694_1000118_pt1 | contig 20441 bp, 57 predicted proteins | sample AntAcemetage1333_FD_181145 | JGI IMG/M metagenome (GOLD analysis project Ga0222694, IMG submission 181145) | Saline water microbial communities from Ace Lake, Antarctica - #1333 | ecosystem: Environmental > Aquatic > Non-marine Saline and Alkaline > Saline | place: Antarctica: Ace Lake...
CATGGGAATTGATCAAGTGCCTGCCAAGGCGTTCGCCATGGAAACAATGTCTTATATACGTGAAACGCTACGAAAGTGGCAGGTAGAAACTGGCCTTATGTGGAACCTAGAAGCAACACCTGCTGAGGGTGCTGCACACAGGCTTGCCAGGATCGATTCTGAGACGATGGAAGGCGTTCCTCAGCATACTTACTACACGAATAGCACTCAACTGCCAGTAGGCCACACAGACGATTTGTTTACGGCTATCAGACATCAAGAGGATCTGCAGTCAGCCTACACAGGCGGTACAGTTTTCCACTCGTTTATAGGCGAACCTATCGCAGATTGGCAGCAAGCAAGGCTATTAGTGAGGAAAATAGCCACAGGGTCTAAGCTTCCGTACTATACTATTACTCCAACTTATTCTATCTGTCCAAAAGATGGATACCTAGGCGGTAATCACGATGTGTGTCCTGAATGTGGGTCCAGGTGCGAAGTCTATACTAGGATAGTTGGGTACTTACGACCCACTTCTACGTGGAATGACGGTAAGAAAGATGAGTTTAATGATCGAAAGGAATACAAATTGGATTTGTAAGTTTACAATAGCTGACCGTTATCTTTACAATAGAGGTGATTTATGTTGACAATGCAGAAACGTAGACATATGGCTGAGATGACTCCGGAAGAGCATGGAGAGAGAGTCATTGGCAATTACCTATGTTTGGCTGAACTTCCAGCCCTTGTTAAAAAGAGCATCGCTGATCGTATAGCTTTTGAGATACGAGCATACCACGGACAAGACAGGAGAGAAAGTTGAATATGATTTTACTGGAAGGAAACATAGGGGCTGGGAAATCCACTCTTGGAAGAGCAATCGCTGAAGAAGGTCGGATGGCATTCCTAGAGGAACCTGTAGAGCAATGGCAAACAGGATTCGCAAGCAACCTGTTAGAGGATTTCTACAACGATAAAGAAAGATGGTCATTTACATTCCAAATGGCAGCATTCATAACAAGAACAAAGACTTTTAGTGAAATACTCGCCATGACAGACCATAGCAACGTACTATTAGAGCGTTCAATCTATTCAGATAAGTTCATATTTGCTAAGAATCTGTACGAAAAAGGATATTTAAGAGAGGCGGAATGGCAACTGTATAATCATATGTGGGATTGGCTTGAATCTGAACGATGCGATAAACCAGACCAGATTATCTACCTGCGTACTCCGGCATCTATTTGCCACGAACGATTAAAGCTTCGTGGAAGAGGTGAGGAAAAGTCCATACCTTTAAGTTATTTGAAAGACTTAGAAGTCAAGCACGATGAATGGCTATTAGCACCTGGATCAGAAGTAACAGTAATAGACGGATCTGGTGAAATTGATATGGATGAATTGTATGAGCAAATTGGACTTGAGGCGATTGGCAATGCCGAAAGCTAATACACGGTGTATCGTATGCGGCAAAGAGTTTTACGCAAGTCCAGGCCACAAGCGACAAGGATGGGGAAAGTATTGTTCTATGTTGTGCCGTTCTAAGGCTATGACTGGCGAGAATAATCCGAGATATGACAGCAGTGTGCCAGATAGAATTTGTAAAAACTGCGGTAAACAGTTCAGAAAGAAGCCGTTTGCCGTTGCAAGAGGCGAAGGGATATTCTGTTCCGCGAAGTGTAAGCACGGCTACAAAGGAACGAGCAAGATATGCCCAGTGTGCAAGAATGAGTTTTGGATATATTCGTCATTAAATGTAGATGATAAACGCAAATACTGTTCGATAGAGTGTGCAAAAATTGGAAGAACGCCGAAGAATAATTGCACATGCATCGTATGTGGTATTGAATTCCATGTGAAACCAAATGTTTTATCTGATAAAAAGAGGAAAGGAGGCGGATCGTTTTGCTCAATAGAGTGCAAGGCAAGGTATATGTCCAGTAATCCTAGAACAACTGGAGGTGTTATGCGAAAGTCTAAGTATAAGGGCGGCAAACGTGACGATATTGGGATTTACGTTCGGTCATCGTGGGAAGCTAACTACGCTAGATTGCTAAACTGGATGAAAGAAAAAGGCCAGATAGACAGATGGGAATATGAGTCTGACACATTCGAGTTTCCAGTTAAGCGAGGATCAAAGTTCTACACGCCAGATTTCAAGGTATGGGCCACTGATGGCAGTTATGAGTATCACGAAGTGAAGGGGTATATGGACCAAAAAAGCAAGACTAAGTTGAAGAGAATGGGTATCCACCATAAAGGCGAACCATTGAAGTTGATCGACGCGAAAGCATATAGAAAGATAGACAAGATGTTCGGAAGCATGATTCCTGGTTGGGAACATTAAAAAAAAGAGAGAGGAGTGGTGTGTTTGTAAAAAGCAGACACACCAGCCCTCTTGGTTTTATAGGTGATTGTGACAAGTATAATCAGATGTCACTTGACGGATGGACTCTTTTAAGGTATACTGTCGAACATGTCAATAAGCGACCGAAAGAAATCGCTGGACAAATAAAAGAGGTGCTAAATGGCTAAGAAGCCCAAACTGTTTACTAACGTCACGCTAGTATGTAATAAGTGTGGTGCTATCTCAGAGGTAAGTTCGTCATACGCTAAGAAGGTAGGTAAGACTAAATGCTGGAAATGTAGCGATGGTTTCCTCAAGCCGAAAGGACAACATGGAACGACGACGAAGGATTAAGTGCGAGAAATGCGAACATGAAGAGATAGTACTTACGGAGTTGGAATCTGGGGACAGGTTAGGCAGATGTGAGAAATGCAAGAAAGGATTCATGTTTGTGATTCCGCCTAACTTCAGTAGAAAATACAAAGGCCGAGGATTCACGAAGTCTAATACGAATCCTAGGGTAAGATGATAGCTGTGATTAGTCAACAATTACTTAATGAAGCAAACTCTGGCAATGACAGCGCTATCGAAGCCGTATGTGGTTACTCGATTGAATTCTTAGATGACTTCGTAAGGTCGCATATTCGCTCAATAGCTGACGCAGATGACATCGTACAAGAGATACTAGTAATCCTCACCAGCAAGTTAGATGATGGGTTAATTACTAGCCTTGATGCGTTCATAACACAAACTGCGAGGCAATTTATCAAGAGACATAAAAGCGGGGAGTATTCAGCCGGTAAACGGAGACAGCTTCTGTACCCGTCATACTCACAGAGAGAAATACCTTTCACTCAAGCGTTTGGTGAAGAGATAACGCTTGAAGACTTGGAGAATATGTTTGATGAAGACAAATTCATTTGATGAAGCAGTCTACAAAGAGTTATTCTGGGAGAAGATGGAGGCAGTTCCTGCTCTTAGGTTCCAACTTATAGAGTTGATAGAAGCAAAATCTATGATACAGTTAGCACGGGAATGGGGATTTACACACCGTAATCAATTGATACGTTACCTTCGTGGTCCGCTCAAGAGGCGTGTAAGCCGAGTGGCTGGTGTAGATGCGGTTCGTTTACTAAGGTCATTAACCTACGGTACTACAGGTGCCTTAGAATCGATTGCCGAGGATGATGGGTCGAGAGATATAACTATGGAATTTAATGAGACACTTGATATGAATGCAGAAAGCAGCGAGGAGTAAAATCCCCGCTGCTTTTCTTTTGTTCATTCTGATTCAAATACCTCTCGCCATATTTTTGCTGCGATACAAAACTCTGCTTCTTCTGTAGTCCAAGTAGATTTATATCCAGGGCAGGAATCGTCTTCGTCTTTCTCAATACGCCCGTCGTGATACTCGAAGTAAGCTACGCCATCGACAAGGACAACGTACTTAAGTCCAGTTGCTGTAGAGTAAGCACCCCACTTGCCTGTGAAATCCTCAAACTTGCGCGTTGCTACCTTAGCCTTTGTTTCCATCTTCCACCTCCACTTCTTTCCACTGTTTTGCTTTGACGGCAAATGCTGCTGTTCCTAGAGTCCATTGAAGCATTGGCTTGATTACAGTGCGCCCGTCATGATATTCAAAGTAACATTCATTGTTGATAAATACGACATATTTGAGGTTCTCGTTCTGCGAGACAGCGCCCCACTCGCCTGTAAAATGTTCGAACTTGCGCGTTACTACCTTATCTTTTGGCATTTCCACCTCCACTTTTTTCCAAATACCATCTGCTACATTTTCATCTGCCATTGTCACAGTCCAGTATTGGCATCCATCGTCGGTGTAGTCGGCCTCTATGCTCCCGTCAGCGCGTTCGTAGAAGCAGTTACCGTCCGCGTCGAATGACACGTATTTAAGGGATTCTCCCGGCCATGGTCTGCCAGCTAATATGTATCTCTTAACTATGTTAGGCTGTTGCATCTTTGTCCTCCTCTGAAAGTTTGCTCAAGAAATCTTTCAACTTCTCTCCTACGGGTAGTTGATTTGTTTTGAATTGAGCCATGTCTATTCCAATTGCGTTTCCCATTGCGCTTAGTTGAATAGCCAACGCTGACTGTGCCGCAACTACATTAGCCAGCAGTATCGGCAGCAACTGTACTCTGAAAGGCCCACCTGCTTGATGAGCCAACAGTATCAATTTCTCATATTTGGCATCGACGAAGATTGGTATAAGTCTGTTAATCTCAGCTTCAACTTCTTCTCTTATCGCCTCGAAGTTCGGCATGCTACTCTCCTTTTCCTGTTAATCACTTTGAACTTGATACCATCTGGAATCGTATCAAGTTCAGCTTGTTGCCTCTTATCAAAACTGGTTTGTCCTCCTCTTAGGTTGTCGTGAATCCAACTGCCTTTCGAAACGCTCCAGAAAACATCTGCAATGTAACAACCAATACCGTTTCGAACAACTGTATTCTCTGGAAATCTATTCAGTACTAGTCTAGTCATTTGTACATTCCTTTTCGAGCAGTTCTTTTAGAGCAATCTCAGCGAGCAGTAGCACAGCCTCTGCATAAATCTTCTTGTCTTTCGGATCTGTCGACTCATGCCATTTGTGATACGGCGAAGCATGCCCTTCGCATCCGTATATGTCAACGTCTCCGGGGATTGGGCTAGTACCTCCCCAAGCTTTAATACTAATCGGACACATTTCACATCTTAGGAATTCTTCATCGTCATCATATCCGGCAAACTCACAGCAGGCACAATCATTTATCCATCCGTTTCCGTCCCAGTCGTAGACGACTCCATTAGGATATTGCAGAATGTAACTTTCTTTATCGACATAGACTTCATCAGTCGTGTTTTTGACAATCCATTTCCACATCTTCACTGTTTCTTCAAGGGCTTGTTTCACCGTCGTTATAACTTCACTCATAATTACCTCCTAATATGCTCCTAGTATTTATCTGTGTGGTAACGCTTTTCATTTTCCCATCGGATACGGAATGTGTTCCATCTAGTCCTGTCGTAGGTGCATAGGTGTCCAGTGAATACAACTAGCTGTTCTACTGCTGTCTTGTAGTCAGCTTTCAGTTTCTCAATCTGGCCTTCTAGCTCCTTGATGCGTTCCATTACGCTCATGATTGCCTCCTAATACGATAATACCGATCTGCATGCGTCACCGGCTAGCCATAAGAACGCACCTAAGCCAACCACTGACGCAATCCATGTAAATAAGCACACAGCGCCAAGCAATACCATAAGTATAACAGTAATGTTGTTTTGGCGCAACCGTAGGACGATCCACATTAAAACTCTGGAAGCTAACGCAGTTACCATCAAATGCGGAAGCCACGCTAGGCACCAATTGATTACCATTTTTTCCACCAGGGTGAAAGTTTAATCTCATTCATGTCAACTACACTGCCAACCCTACCGAATCCACTAGGAGAATAGTCGATGACAGTTCCTCCTAACCTAAGAGTCCAACCATCTACGAACGGATCATTTTTGTAACTTTCGAAACGAGGCAATAAACCACGCTTATTTCCGAACCTAGCAATTACAATGTTCTTGCCAATGCTAAAGCATCTATGTTTTTTCATTCTGGCCTCCCTCGTTGATAGCCATTTCCTATGATGATGTCTAGCGTCTCCGGTGGCAGGTTGTCGGCGAGTCGAGTGACAAGCTTACGAAGATCATCCATGCTAAGTGAGTCAGCATGCTTGTGGAATGCCCTAGTTGACGCTATCCTCTTCTTGACGTCTTCTGGTTCAGTGTTAGGCTTAAATGCCATTGTTCCCTCCTAGTAGTCAATGTAATGATCTTCGTGTACCCAGTAGTACGTAACTCCTCCAATGATAGCGTATACGTAACCACATGAGTTCTCAAGAACGGTCGTGATTTCATCTGATGCCATAGTAGTCTCCTTTGCTCGGAACTTTACCGAGCGGCCTGTGTTAATTAGATTGTCAAGGATCTGTCAGAAATATCGGTCGTTGTTTCTGACATAACTATACCAGAAAAACTTGAGACGTTCAAGTCATCTGTCTAATATTAAGTGGACAAATGTCTGCTGATAAGGATAGATAATAGGAGGCGATGAAATGCCAAAATCAAAAGCAGACTGGACAGCGGTAGAAAGAACGTATGTTTACGCGAGTCCTAAGAAGTCTTATTCAGCAATTGCTAGGGAATTGGGCGTAAAGCCAGAGACTGTAGCGCATCATGGTAGAAAGATGGGATGGGTCGAGAAGAGGGCAGCAATACAAGATAGGTTGTCAGACAAACAGTTCGAGAATCAACTGACCGAACAGATAGTTGGAGAGTTAGATTTAGTAAGTTCAGCTCAAATGAGTGCCAAGATTTTGATCGACACTATTTTGAAAATCTCCATCAGAATTTTGAGTCAAGGATTTGCCGATGATATCAACAGCATCAACTCAGCTAAAATCTTAGATGTATTGAGTACTTTGACCAACAGTCTTGATCGTATACTGAAGACGATGTCATTGCTGCAAGGCGGACCTACGGAGAATTTGACCAATTATAATTTGGTAGAATTATTGAGCAGAGCAAGTCCACAGTAAGTTTTCGCCCAGGATTCGCTTGGGTAGGCCTTTTCGCCCAGGATTCGCTTGACTAAATTCGCCTGATTTTCGCTTGCCTAGTTTCGCCTGAATTTTCGCCCAAGATTTTTCATTCCAACATATTTTCGCCTGATTTTTTTACTTGTAACATATTTTCACCTGTTACATCATCTTGTGTTACAACATGTTACCACAGATTGAAACATCTTGTATGTAAATCAAACATAAGATATTCAATTAGCCTAGGAAGGCATAGAAAAAGGGCGAACCACCTAGCTTCAGGTGATTCACCCTCAAATGTGCTAACTTACATCCATCTTGTAGGGATTCCCATCTTTTCTCTGATAATTGCGTACTCTATCGGAGATTTGCGGGAAACCCACGTCTTTGTCCCACCTTTGCGGACAATCAATTAGAACATCCTAGCTTTGAGACTAATTCTATGCTAGCAGGTCCAAACTCAATGAAAAAACCCCTACGTTGTCCGCTTTCAACACATGCTGGCACAAAACAAGCGGATATATTCCACTTGCTGATATGCCAGCATAACCAAATCTTTGTTCGGATGTTAACATCCATACTAGGACACCTTCACAATTTTACCTTCTTTCGCCTTACATGTAGCATACCATCTGTGAGGCTGTGGATAATGCGGACCTTCTACGCAAAACTGCCCATCTTGAGGTTCTTTCCCTCCAAATGGCCCAGGTTGGTAGTAAGTAACTGGATTATCACCGGTTTCATTGAAAGATGCTACAGCCTGCTTCAAACTCTTCTTTGTTGGGAAGTTTACGTGTGTATACATATGTCCTCCTAGCTTAACGTGGAAAGTATTGATTTTGCCTTAACTCCATGCAAATGCAGGTTAATAGCTGAGCCTTTCTCAGCTTCCCAGCATTGCCGACAACTTCTGCAATCTCCTACACAATCATAGACGATTTCATGATCTTCTCCCCGATTATCCAATTCTTTCACATAAGCTATTGGAAAATCGGTACTTATGGGCATTCCTGCCCAAGCTGAGTAGACTATGTGCATGTTGTCTAGAATCCCAGAGTAGTCCATAGAATATGCCTTAGTAAAGGCAAGGAAGCTAGTTTCTGGGAAAGCATCAGCAACTTCAGTCATTACTCCTACATACTCCTGGTTTGGAATATCTCCTCCTACATGCCACCTGAAAAGGCCAGACGTTCCTAGTTTTCCATGTTTTAGCATATAGATGATGGAATCCCGATAGTTTTTAGGAGAATGTTTGAACATCTCCCAGTTTCTACTCCAAGCTGCCTTAGTTGCTGGGAATCGCCTATAAATAGGGCGAGCGTAGCACAACTCACGACAAAATCCTGAGTTTGGGCAACTTTCCACTGGAACTAGGGAAATGTTGGGTATTCGACCAAGTTTGCTGTTTTTCACTGAGATTTTAACATGTGTCACTAATTTACCCTCCAATCTTGCACTTTCTCCTTGAATACAGCCTTAACTGCTTCTTTCTCTATGAAACTAAGAGAAGCCGCATCAAGTAGGTTGAAAAGATTAGCTTCCAGGTCTTTCACTGATCCTATCATATCATTAGCGAAAGGATCATTAGTTGTGCTACAAAATACGAAACCATCAGATGTTATATGCAAACCTGTGATTTCTGGGTCAGTGTACTTAGTTTCAAGTATAAACCCTGTAATTGCAGCCATTCCTGGTGACATCCCTGGAAATCTAGCAGGATTCAATAGATCTACGGTGTTTTGATTCACTTTCATGACCATACCACCTTTTCATGCTTAATCTCAGTACTTTCCACATCTACTCCTAAGAATGCACAGATTTCAACATTCCCTCCTAGAAGCTGGGATTCTTCAATAACTTTCCCTGCTTTCCGCGAGTAATGAATAAGAAGTTGTTGTTCTTCATATATCTCATCAACTTCTCTGTAATTCCACGCAGTTTCACCGACAAATCGGAAGATTAGCAAGAACATGTGGGTTCCTCCTCAGTTTCAATTAGTTTAACGTAACCTACCGTATTTCCATTTGAATCTATGAGTTTGTGGCATTCTCCGATAACATCTATTCCAAGTGCTGCAGAATAGAGATGTCTATCTATTTGCTCAGATAAGAAGCTAAAACCTGCTTCAATATCAGAACTGTTATCATCAAATCCGGCATTCTCCAGAGAAATCCTAACTTCGATTGACTTGTACATAATTCTCCTTCAATCTGTGGTAAGATGTGGTATTCCCTTACAATCTGCATAATTCTGCCAACTACCAGCTTTTTGTAACAGAAACCACTAGAACATGTTTATTTTGTCCCTAAGAAAGCGGCTTCTAGTTTGTTCTGCCCATTCTCCGTACTTTCGGCTATCTCCTAATGATTTCTCATCATTTATTGCAGAAACCTTTGAAAGTTCCTTGAAACCATGAGCAGTTAATACATTCTTCTCTTTTCTCTCATAAAAGATGGGAATCGCACCTAAAACACGGTAAACTACTAGGTGTTTGCCTAAGCAGCACAACTCTGCTATACTCAGGCGTTTTGTGCCACATTGTAGCCAACATCCCCAGTTGTCCCATAGTTTCAATTGAATGTTGTTGAGGATATGATCTTCTAGGTATTTCTCCAGAAGATACTCATATTCTCCCATAGGATGATGAGATGTAGGCGTAAATCCGGTAAGTTCTGCAAGTTCAGCATATTTCCTGTAATGATCTTCAGTTGTAGGATGTGCTATCAACATATCGTAACTCCTGTTGGTAATTGGCAGGATTATGCAGGTTGTAAGGTATTTGCCCATAAAATGCATCATTCTACTCATTATGCTATACTTTGCTCAGGTTGTGCTTACTTCACTGTAGGTCTGATCCAAACAATGTGTTTCCAATCTCTTACGTACAAATCAGCGAAAAGTACTTCGCTTTTATGTTCTTCTATCCAAACATCCGCTTCTTCCCTTGTTTCAAACATGATTGAACCATCTTCACCGAAATCCACTGAAGCATATGCAATCATATAGTTTTCTAGGAGAGATGCATCATTTGTAGGAGAATCTGCTGGCTTCGCCTTGTTTCTCCTAGAAACCATTAGCTTCTGCCCTAGCGTATTTACGACCCAGCGGGCTGCTAACTTCAAGGACATTCTAGGAGAAATGGCCTTAAGTGAGTGGATTGAAGCAGTTTCCCAGAAATCCTTACGGTTATCAGGGACGAATACTTGAATCTCCCACTTTGTATGAGAAATGAATACTCTATAGAAGTATTCAATATCTCCATGCAGAAACTCCCTACAACCATGAGGTTCTATTTCAAACCCCTTAGGATCAGCAGCAACTACGTAATTCACCGCTTTCACACTAGAAAACAATGAATCATAGTATGTTGAGCCAAATCTACTTAGATCTTCATTGTAAGCGAGATAATCTCCTACAATACCAGCCATTCCACTACCATATGCTCTAATCAGCACAGGTATCATGTTTTCTGGGTAACCATCCCAATGATGATACAAAACAATGGAATTCTTCCAGAATGTCTTAGCTTCGCCGGTTTTCCAATCATTCCCTTCAAAAACTAGTTGAACTTGGCATCTTGTACTCATTTTGCTCCTTTTAACAGCATAATGAGTAGGATGATGCAGATTATAGGCGTTCGACGTATAAAGTGCATCATTCTGCCCATTTGTAGCTATTTGTCCTATGTTTTACGACCTTCTCACACAAAAACCTTGCTCTTCATCGAACTTAAAGGTTTTGCTGATAAACCGTATGAAACTGCCATCTCTGTGCCTAACTGGAGAGGTTCTGCTAAATTCGGCCCACTCTAAGTAGGATCTGTTAGCTTCGAACCATTTATCCGCAAGTTCGGCAGTCGCAAATGTTTTCACCTTGAAATCGCCAGAATTGGGGCGAATCGGTGCATTTCTAGCCAAAGATGTTACAATATACAACCTTCCATCATGAAGCATTAGCTTCTCCTAGTTTCTCGCAGATTTCCTCATAATATGGGATTCCCCACGGAGTTCTAGTAGAAAGACTGCCATCTGCATTGAAACCCCTAGAAAAACAGAGTTTTTCATCAATCATGCCAACAGTTGATACAGTTGTGCATAATTGATGGCAACTTACCCATTCCATGCCTAGCCTGTTCTTATCGACCCAGAAGTAGGCGGAATAAGGAGTATTGAAGCACTTTGAGTGCCTTACCTCATCTTTGTACATTTCATATCTTAATATGAACACTCTCATTCTTTGCTCCTCTTTTATCCTACAAAAGGGCAGAATGATGCAAATTATACGTCTTTTCCATAGTTATCAGTTAGATTCCCCATTTTGCCCTATATCCGCCTTGTTTGTCCTAGTATCCTATAACTTGCTGCAGGATGCCCCATTTTACAAGCATTTTGCGGACAAACACGTAGGTTCTGATACCGATTGGTGAAACTTCCTTGATTTCAATACGTTTCATTCACTTCTCCTCTATTTGGTTGTAAGTGATTGTTCTGTACTTAGCTTCACCAGTTTCAGGGTGAAACCCAGTGATTTCAAGCAAACTCCATGAAGAATAGTGTATCTTGTGATGTTCTATCCACTTCTCAGCAAGTTCCAGAGAATGGAGGATTTTCACGTAGAAACGACTTGTTCCTCGCGGTTTATAGGCAACTACGTGAGTAATCATGAGGTTCCCTCTGAATCCGCTGAAGTCTCCTCAAACATATTGTCTCCAATGTATTTGTAGGAGTCTCCGAGGACTTCATTGGCAATCTGCTCAATTGTACCAATATCTGTGTTATTGAGCATATCTTCAATCAAACCCACTACTTCCTCAGCACTTCTAAGAGAAATCATGAGTATTTCCTAGAAGCTATCATGAACTGTTGAGGTTCACTATCTTTCCCTAGTTTCCACTCATTATCATACAATTCCCACCATTCTAAGGATTTTGCATAGAAAAGTAGGAGATTGTAGGCTTCACTAGTAGAATCACATTCCATTGCTTGAACTTGCTCATGATCTATCAGTTTGAACCAGACTATGTAACGTTTCATTAGATCCTCCCATTTTCTTGTGCTTTCTGGGAGTTTCCCATAACTTTGGCCCGAAGATCCGCAAGTTCCTTAGAATCTAGTTGCCAATAGTTGACTTCACCAGATTCTCCTGAAAGTGTGCTGATTTGAAAGATTTCCCAGCAAAATACACCGGAAAGCCTAGCATCTAGTACTTTATACAGTTCTCTCATAGTTAAGAAGAACAATACGTTGTTTACATCTTCTTCGCTCCACTTGTACTGTAACATAAACATTTCCCATCACTCCTAGTATGTTCGCTCTGATTCTACGAATTCCACTACAAATTCACCATGAGGTGTCATAAACTTGGTGATACTGCTATAACTCCACCAAGCTAAGGTGTTTTCCTGAGAAACCACCCAACTCTCCGCAAAGTACTGATTTATAAATACTTTCACGGAGATTGCACCACGTTTAGTTGTTTTGTATTGTAAAAGGATCATTGCTCCTACCTCCTAGCAGGATATAGGGCAAGATGGGAAACCTAACTAATTTCTCAGTGTTTCTCCTACAATCTGATTAGTTTCATGAGATAACCCGCATCTTGGTGACGTTTCGTTAACTTTGATTGACTCTACCTGCAAATCATTCATTGTAGACCACTATCATCTAGAAGGCTATATCTAAGTGGATTGTCCTATAAAGCCGGATTCTCCAGCTGAAATACAGATTGTTGAATATGTTCTGAGTAGCTTGCCCGAAAGCAAGCAGGGGTTATGGAAAACCCCTTATTATGTGCATTTCCTACTCCATTGTCCCCTTTTATAGGAAAAACTACATTTTTCATGTAATTGTAGGTAACTTGAGGCGACTATGCTAAAACTCCCCGTTTTCTAGGGGAACATAGGCTAATCTGGTTCTTCTGACCAGTAGTCAAGTGATAATGCTATCAATGAACATGTTCTAGGATAACCGGCACAACTTTCTATCATAGCGGTTTAGCTTGCCACTAGTGCCAAAAGCCGTTTGCTGTGGTTTAGGTGGCATCTTATGATGAGGATACCAGCGCGGGGTAGCTATAGGCCTATTAAGGGTATGCTACACCGTAGCCGCTCTACAGTTGTGCTAGTTGTCAATGAACTGATCAGAGGATAACCGGCAACGAGGACAGTATACAGGACATACGTCCATATTATAGTGGACAATTGTCCTTGATTCTGTACGTGTGGTCAGTACAACAACGCCGTCCTATATATATAAACATAATCCACCTAACTTTGCTTGAATCTATGTAGATCTGGGACGATGTCTCTATATCCCCTCATTTATATGCTACTGTGGTTAGTACTAGTGGAGAGAGGGAGGCGCTGGCAGTTTCTATTATAAACTAGGAGAAATGAGTTGGTAGGTTAGCTAATCAGTGGACTAAGTAGAATAGAATCGCTCAAAGGTAGATGGGAACTATGATACGCTCATTCACTTAAGTTGAAGAGTATAGTAATACACACAGTGCCATCACGTCACACCTTTCTTATTGAGAATCATTCTCATCTAGCATGTTATAGGAGAGTATAGGAGAAATGCGGATACAGCCTCGCTTTTCGCAACATAAGAATACAACTTGCAACAAAAGTGTACTTTTGTTGCGTAACTAGCCCGATTTAGAGGACACTTGACCATTTAGTAGGGGACACTTGACCATCGAACGAAACAGAGTGACAATTGACCATTAATTAAGGGACAGTTGTCCTTGACAAGCCGCCCACCCCGCCCCCTCGCGTCTGACAACGCCAGCTACCCTATGCTTTTAACACATGTCTCACTATTCCAGGTCTTTACCCATTCCCATAAACATTCAACCAACACATAAAAAGTGCCAGTACTCTGTAGGGGGACGAATCGCATTTCTCTAGACCTGTAGGAAAATAATATTTTGCCACTTCTGGACATTCTCCACCCAAAGAAATGACAGAAGTCCCATAAATCCGTTTGCATTAACTGAGGTTTTGCTGTAGACTGCTGTTGGAGGTGGGATATGAACGACAAGAATGACCATTATAAGAGCGTCTCCGGTGAGTATGTTTCTCCGTGGAGGATGGAAATTGTCTACCAGTACAAGCAATACCAAAGCTCGGCTGCTTGGAAAAGAAACCGAGAGAAGTGTTTGTCAAGCAATAGTAACAAATGTGTACATTGTGGGAAGACAGCAACGATAGCACATCATGTTCGATATGATAACTGGGCTTTAGGAGAATTAGAACTTAGCGACCTTGAGCCTGTGTGTGGAAAATGTCATGCAAAAATACACAAGACTTTCATCACGCCATTCTTCGCGAGAAGGGATTGTGAGATTAGTTGGTTTTCGGAAGATGATCTGGAAAAGGAGTATAGAAAATTATTCGATCAAAGGAGTAAAAAATGAACGTAAAAACAGATCCAGCGATGGAAGCTGAGGTACGAATGAAACTATCTGCATGCCCTCACTGCAAATGTCCTCGCGTTGAGATGGAGAGAGATAGCCTAATATTCAATAGACAAGATTACGGAGACAGGTACCCTCCTGAAGTGAGCCATCAAAGCCATGGATTCAGAGCTAGGTGTCCGCAGTGCGGATGTCAAACATGTTGGTGGCATTATGAGCGTGAGGTTATCGCCGCGTGGAACGGACAAATGTCCCTTGCATCCATAATCGATTCATGATACAGTAGTTACGAGGTGATTGACATGAATGTGAATTTTTACTATGCTTCGTGCGAGGGTATAACAACAAACGTAGTTTGTGCAATTAAGAAATACGGTGCTGTCAGGGCCAGAGAAGATTATATGCGGATGATAGAAGACCCTATCGTAAGATCGGTCGTAGCGATCCTGTTCGATGAGGTTGTCAGCCGCAATGAGAATTGGCTTGCTCCCTCATACGAGAGAAGGCCTATAATTTAGGAGGTTGACATGCTAAGAGCATTTAGAACTGAAGACGGACGGCTTCTCATAACAGCAGAAGAAGATGTGATGACAGTGTTGGAAGACGCCCGTTATGAAGGAGTGGATATTGAACATGTCCCAGAGGAAGACATGGGAGCGATAATGGAACTTGAGTCTGATGACAGATACATTCTGGTATCTTCATTCTTCAGGGTGGAATAATGAAAAACAAACCAGTGCCTATTGAGGCAATGCCACAACTTATCGCAGACTACCATATGATGATGAGTGACTCCAAGGAGACAGGCTGTCCTTTCCTTCGTTGGCGGCTTGACAATAAAGGATGGTTCGCGTGGGGAGAAAAACTACCATGTCATAAGAAGATATGTGGGCATCCTCAATGCCACAACTACGGCAAGCGTAAATTCGATGACTTGAAAAGGGTGACGGTACTTGGTAAGGTTGTAGAACCATACGAAGTCCTTGCTTTTAACATAAGGAGGTATTACTGACATGAAAATTTGGACAGCGCAAAAGGCTAGAGGCGTATCTGGCAAGCACTATGAGAAGTTCCTAGAAACCATGAAGCAAATCAAGGAGCAGTCTAAGAAAGGCTGGTGTACTCTCAACGTAAAAAGATGCATCGCGCCTATTCGAATGGTCCTAGAATCTTTGGGCTATACCGTGGAATACATCCGTCCTCCAAAATATGTGAGCGAGCTTGGTAAAGGATATTCCCACTATGACTATAAACTAACAAACGACTACTACAAAATCTCATGGTGAGCAAACGAGAGAGACGATTGAAAGATCCAGAATACATGGGCAGGCTTCGTCAAAGGTTTTTCATTACAGACCTTTGGCTGACAAACAAAGAAGTGTATGATCTAGCAGGAGAAAGCTGGGCCGCTGCCTTAATCGATGTTTCATTGGCATTTGAAAGACTGAGGAAGGAAATATGTAGGAGGTTACGGAGGCTCTATGAGATATGAAAAACTAAAAGAAAGCGATGTAATCGTCCTAACTGCAGAGCATGCACCTTTGCCCATCGGCAGGTACGTTGTGGTTAAGACTGTTTCCGAAGGCGGCGGTACTGGACATGGTCCTGGTGACGTCTATCCAGATGGTCATCACGTATTCTGTGAGACTCTTACTGGCCTTCATCGGAAGATCAGTTTCTATCAGTCGGGGTGCTTTACTAACATGATTGAATACATCAAACCTGTTGGTAAGGCGAAACGAACTTGGAAGGAGGTAAAATAATGTCATTCCCAGAACATTTGACCTACATTTTCTACAGCAGGCCTAACATGAAAGTGATAGAAACGAGAAGTGGCTACGTAATGGCCCGTGGTTACATCGAATGCAATCTGACTATGAACAAATGGGGAGGAACGATTGTTATTGGCATGAGCAATAGCGCAGACAAGCACGACTCAACGATGGTAGCAACTCTCTACGACATAAAGCTCGTAAATAATCAAGTTGATCTTGTCCCTCATAACTCCAAAGGGTACACCTGGGATTCGGAAAAAGAAGCTGAATGACTTGACGGCGGCGTTAAAAGGTTGTATACTGTAGTTAATCGAAATTAGGAGGTACAATGTTAACAATTGAACGAAAAGGAAACGCGACGGAAAGAGGCGTAAGTCCAAAGTGTTTTAGAGGAGCAAAATTAGGCACACCAATCGAAGTGTTGGTGGACGGTAAAGGCGAATGGACGCCGATGATCTACATTGACACATACGAAAAATCGTCAATCAGAGTGTTGGGCAGACTGCAGGATGGAACTGACATTAGAACCCTATCTAACACGAAAACGCAAGTTAGGGAAATCATCGGTGAAGACGTTCGGATTATCATTGGAGGTTGCTAATGAACAGCACTGATAGCATAGCAGTTGGTTCAGGCCTTTCTATTGGTCTGGCATCCGAAGCTGGAAGGCTTGTAGGACAGGGAATGAGTCCTGGAAAAGCCTCTATGATTGCTTTCATGTCTGCAGTCACTGAAATGAGGAGTCGCGACTATGATGACTTAGACTTCGACGAGGCGTTTGTCTTAGAAATGTTAAGCAACGCCAGACAATTCGTTATCGAGGAAAGTGCCTTATGTTAGAATGGTATGCTTACAAACACGTTAACGGAAAGCTGTTCCTGCGTAGGTTTTTCGATCAGGGAGACATCGATGAGGCTAGTTCCTCTCCTTTCGTTGCGAAGTGTACAAGCATGTTCGAAGCATACACATACGAAGAAGCAGAGAAGACAATGAAGGAGTTGTTAGCATGATCTATGCCAGCCCTCATGGGACAGCTGCGGCTGAATTCATCAAAGCTATCGTTAAGCCTAATGAATATATCGTATTTCTCTACGATCATGGTCGTGTTCGATTCGAAAAATGGGAAGCAGGTGGAGATTTTTGTCCTAAGCGGGGTAAAAACATCGATGTTGAATTCGATGATCCATTCTACGAGTTGACTGAGATTGACAGGGAGGAATGATGCCAGATATCACAATGTGTACGGGCGTAAATACAGCTGAAGAGATATGCCCTCAGCGCGACCTATGTTACAGGTATACGGCAAAACCAGATCCATTGTGGCAGTCGTTTTTCTCAGAAGCTTGGTTTCGTGGCAGTCTCTGCCGCCACTTTATGGATAATGGCGCAGAAGTTGACAAAGACACAAAAAGGCAATGATTAGTTACTAGGAGGTTTATATGAAAGGATTTGTAATTCTGTTAGCGTTAATTGGTGGTTTGTTAATAGGCGCAGGTTTTTCTCTGCTCGGTGGATTATTTGTAATGCTTCTGTGGAACTGGCTAATCCCTAGTATCTTCGGACTTGGCGTTATCGGTTTCTGGCAAGCATGGGGATTGACGTGGCTATGCTCGATTCTGTTCAAGAATTCGTCGGTGAGTTCGTCATGATTGACATACAACTAAACATGCCGGAAGAAAAGTCTATTGTTGAACTGCGAAAATACATTGTGGAAAAGCACCAATTCGGCGAGTTGTTCAAGTGGGACATCCACACCTCTTCTGGCGTACGAGATTGGAGCGAAGTTTGTGTATTTGTGTGTGTCTACAGAGGCGGCGTCGTTGCGCTTAACGAGAAAGGCAGAACGGTTTTTACGTTGGGTTGTGGCAATACCTTGATCAAAACCATAAGCACAGAGCCAAATGTTAGTCTGGTTATCGATGGTTAGGAAGACCGATAAATGTCCGCACGATCATCTGGTTGTGCATTCCAAGGATAACGCGGGGGTGTGGTTCTACGCACAATGCAAAGAGTGTGACCTATGTGGGGGAGATGCACCTTCCCCGCATTCTGCTTCAACTAGCTTTAATAAGAGACTCGGAAGGAGAAAGCATGAAGCAAGCGAAGAAGAAGAGGATTAAACAATTAGTCGTAACTTGTTTGGGATTGGCGTTGATTGTTGCTTTTATGTCCCTGGTGTTCTTGGTTACTCATCCGATAGTAGCAGGAGGTGGATGATGATGACAGTATACAAGTATCCAGTGACTGAAGTAAGGGACTTCTCTCTAGCTATGCCAAGCGGTGCTAAGTTTCTCAAGATGGACTGGCAACATGGCGCATTAGTCATGTGGTGGCACGTTGATCTAAGCATGCCATTTGTCACTAGACAATTCGCGACAGTTGGTACTGGTTTAGAAGCGGCACATGTCCGAGATTGGCAATACCTAGATAGCTACCAATTGCTAGAAGGTAAGTTCGTTGGTCATCTATTCGTTGGTCAGGAAAAACCGGAAAACACACTAAGGAACCTATGAAAAAGAGAATAGTAGTCGCATTAGCCGTGTTGTTTATTGGGTTGCTCATATCAGGATGTGCTACCCATATGGAAATCGCAACATTTGTGGCCGAGAAGTATCCTAACGCAGAAGTAACATTTTTATATGACAACCCAACTCTGTATTTCGTGTCTTATGATGACGAAATATTGTTGGTGCGGTACATTTACGGCGGGGACACAAATTCTGAGCCGACGTTCGTCTTAGGAAGGGTGGATAAATAATGCCAATCTACTTTTGCATTAACTGTACACACAGAGGAATGGAACCGTCAGAGGAAGATCCGGAGATTCTAGTATGTCCTGTATGCGGTGCGTTTTCTCCAAAGGACGATACTCCGATTATGGCTGGTGAAAAATCATGAACGGAATGGACGACTCGCTTTTATTAGAGAGAATTGCGAATGCTCTTGAGCGAACGGCAGATAGCCAAGCACAGATAAGCAGCTTTCTGTTGCGTATTGCTGAAGGGCAAGCGTTGACAAATTACTCATTACATCGGATGACGGCAGCGCTTGAGTCTGAGCGGTTACTTAACTTCAGCGCTTCGTCTGGCGATGACGCCGAACACCCAAGGGAGTGGTAGCATGGTTAATAGAACAGGCGTTAGAAGAGGTATTCTTTTCGCAACCTGCATCTTTATGGCTTGTGGTATATTGAGCATATTCTTTCCAACAGTCGGGACTGTTTCGTCTCTGGCTATTGGAACGGTGCTGCTGGTGACTGCAGGAAAGTGGTAGTATGCACAACACATGGTTCACAGCTGACACACACTTTGAGCATGCGCTTCTAGCTCATAAATATCGACCTGAGTTTGCGACAGTAGAAGAAATGAACGATGGCATCATAACAAGATGGAATACAATAGTTCGTCCAGGCGACACGGTTTACCATTTGGGAGACTTTGCTTGGTATCATCCAGAAGACTTCGTTGACAGGCTTAACGGACGCATTCATTTGATCCTAGGCAACCATGACAGTCTTAAACTATGGCAAAAAGAGATGTTCTCGTCTGTACAGGACGTTAAGTGGCTTGGTGCCAAGGAACTGAAACTGCCTAATGGTTTCTTCCTGTCCCATTATGCTCACAGGACGTGGAGGCAGAAAGAATTTGGCTCTGTGCATCTGTACGGACATTGGCATGGCTCTCAACCTGACTTCGGGTTGTCGATGGATGTAGGCTGGGACAGATTCGGAAGACCTGTTTCGTTAGACGAGATTGTGACGTTGATGAAGAAAAGAGGCATGAACGAATTGGAGGGTTAGCATGGAAGGCATAGTTCTAATCCTTATAATAATCGCGTTTATTCTTGGATGGTTTGCATACCAGTTTATGAAGTGGACGAGACTTCTAGTCAAGTCTTACATCAAGGCTAATGGGCTGATTACAACCGACAAAGATGGAAATAGAATAGAAATATAGGAGGACATATGTACAAAGGAAAACGAAGACGTTTGCGTAAGAAAGATTTGACTGAACAGGTGACCTTTGAATTTCACACGGATGTATTTTTCGGCAAGTATAAGATCTGGTTGCAAGGCACGAAGCGAAGATTTTTCAGCAAGAAAAGTGTCGGAAAACTGAATATCCAAGGTTCGCACGGAGACGATCTTAGTTTGATGATAAACATGGATCTTTTCAGAAAAGACGGTACACGCATATTCGACGCGAAACCGTTTATTCTTCTGCCTGTTGTAAAAGGCCGCAAATATTACTGGGTAGACGAAGAGCAGGTGTAACTTGACAAGTAGCCGAGGATCGGTTATAGTAATGACGCAGAGGCCTTAACCGGCCTTTGCGAGG
>Ga0222694_1000119_pt1 | contig 20409 bp, 36 predicted proteins | sample AntAcemetage1333_FD_181145 | JGI IMG/M metagenome (GOLD analysis project Ga0222694, IMG submission 181145) | Saline water microbial communities from Ace Lake, Antarctica - #1333 | ecosystem: Environmental > Aquatic > Non-marine Saline and Alkaline > Saline | place: Antarctica: Ace Lake...
CAAATAATTGTATGAAAAATAATAAACTTGTAAAAGTTCACCAAAATATATTAATATTTAGAAAGGGATCAAAATGAAAAACTTAAATTATGGTGTTGTGGTTTATGGGGTAAGTGGCAGTGATCATTACTACTGCGACACGCGTGGATGTGCAAATAGGGTGCGACGTGTTGTCCGCGCTTGGACGGGCTGGACTGGCGCACAAACGTTATGCGCACTTGTGCAAATAGCAGCAAAAAGCAAATATATCCGTACTCCAAAAATCATCGCGACTTTTAAAAATATCAAATAAAAAGGGATTAAAACGAAAATCACTTACACAACAGAGAACTACTATCAACACCGCGCATCAAATATCGCTTGGCAAAAAGATCAAATACGAGGGGAATATTAAGATGGAACTCAAATGCAGTAAATGCGGTAAATATTTTGAAACTGAGGACACAGATGAAATCTTATACGAAAATTGTCCGTATTGCGGAGAAAGTGTAATATTTTATCCAGACGACGACGAAGAAGACGATTGTCAGGAATATGATGTTGAAGAAATCAGACACATATTTTACGAAGGGATAACAAAATGAAAAATTCAATTGAAAAAGTTGTTGAGATTATAGAAAAAAGAATGGAATTTTGTAAAGAAAGAAAGTTAGATAATACACTTAATACAATTATATCATATTATGAGGGCAATATTATAGCTTATGAAGATGTGATAAAAATACTAAAATTAGAGGTGAAGTGATGAAAAAACTAACCTCAATTTTAGTCAGTAAAGAAACCTATAATTTAACCCCCAGCACCAAAAGGCGAATGTGGAATTTTCCACAAGAGATCAATCCCCACACATTTGTCCGCATGAACTTAAAAAACTTCGGCAAAAGTGTCGTGAGAATTATCACACCGTCAAAAGATGAAACATATAAAATAGTTAGGAGAAGGAAATGACAACTTATGAAGCAATCAAAGGGGCGTGTGGATTTTCAAACATTTGCCGACTCGATCGTGAAACATACGAAAAGAAAACAGGTCGCACACCAAGCGAAGTTTATCGTGATCTCGCTGAACTTATTGAGAATGAGAAAATCTCAATTTATCAGGTACACAATATAAACTATATAAATTTAAAGAAGAGTTAAGATGAAAAAGATAAGTGAAATTATTGGAAATAATTATAATATTGCATCAATTATGTCCGCACAAACAGAATGTTATAAACAAATCGCACAACATTATGAGGAAGTTGCAAAATTATATAAAAAGATAAGTAAATATGAAGAGGAAATAAACAAGATAAAGGAATCAAAGTGAAACAAGTAAACATCCTAAACGGCAAAGAACTAAAACAAGTGAGAAAAGATTACAAGTTATCACAAATGGATTTAATTGAAATCATGGGGATGCAACGAGTATCTTACCCGATGATCGGACGCAAGGAAAATAATAAAGGCGAAATTTCCAATTGGAAAGCATGGGAAAAACTTGATAAATGGCTTGTGAATAAACAAAAATTTACTTAAAATATAGCATCACAAAAGGAGAAAAAAATGAAAGAATTATTAAAAAAAGTAACAGATGCAAAAATTGAGATTAAAAGTACAAAATTAAAAAAGGAGGGTAGAAATACATTCTCGAATTATGATTATTTTACACCAGATCAAATTGAATATCTTGTAGCGTTGGCGTGTAAAAATAACAATCTATTAACAACATTTGATTTGATAAGAAATGAGCTTGGAATATATGGTATGTTGACCATATATGATGTTGACGGCGAAGATAGTTTAAAATTACAAATGGCAACAGACATTCCAATAATTAAGGCAACAAATACGGCCCAACAACTTGGCGGATGTGTGACTTATACTGAGCGCTATTTAAAAATGAGTGCTTTTGGAATTACAGACAATCAACTTGATTTTGATACAACAAAAAATACAAAAAATCATAATGCGACAGAAGAGCCAAAAGAACCCGTCAAAGGTTTAACTTATCAACAAAAACTCAATGAGATTGACGCCATTTTTGAAGAAGGCGAAATCTCGCATGAAGATATTGCACACGAAATGGAGTGCGCTTGGGTCGACCTTTACAATGTGACCGAAAAAGCAAAACAAAACGCAGTTATTAAGTTCTTGGTATCCAAAATCACGAAAGGGAAAAAATGAAAATTCCAGTATTAAGCAAAGAAGACATTACAGAAAACAATCAAATTGTTTTGTCAGAAGATCGTTTCACGAAAACACTTATCACAAAAAAAGTAAATAACTTTGTAGAAAAAACATTAGATGGATTTCGTAATCCATTAAAGGCATATTTTTATTTAAAAGCACTTGAAGAAACTATTAAACAAATCAAGGCAAATAAAGACTTTGACTTTTCCGTTAAGCAAGAAATAAATAGATATAGCGATGTCAATAACATAGCATACGGTGTTAAATTTCAAACGGTAACGAGACGATCATTTAGTTATGATAATCAAGAGCTTAAAGAACTTGAAGCAAAGAAGGCAGGTATTGACGCAAAAATAAAAGCAATACAAAAATATTTGCAAGTAATTGAAGAGCCGACAATAAATAGCGATACTGGCGAATTGACACAACCTGCAATTGTTACGACATCAGAATATATTAAATCAACATTTGAAAAGGAATGACCTACGCTAAAAGATAGCACGGCAAATGCGATTTTGAACATGGCAATTCAGAAACTTGAAAATCTGTCAAGTGAAATAATCGAAAAATCAAAAGCAATATAAAGGAAACAAAATGAGCAATCAACCACCAGTAGACAAAAAAAGATGCGGAAAAGTAGTAGTTTGTGAATGGCAAGGTGAAAAATTCAACTCATACACGTTTGAGTACAATTGGAAAGACAAGGAAGGTAACTGGCAAAGTTCGAAATCTATCCCTGCTTTTGCCTTGCAAGATCTTGTTGGCGCTTCTCAATCAATGCTCGTTAAAACCATTCTAAGTCCCGATAAACCAAAACCCGTATCAACTCCTGTATATGAGCCTACTATTCCGCCAGTACAAAATCCGTTAGGTAAAAACGAGGATGAGGAAGATAGTCTGCCATTCTAAATTAACAAAAGGAGAATAAAATGATTATTTTAAATGCTATATTATTTGTATTTAACGCAATTATGGGCGGTCTTGTAACCATGCTCGGATGGAATTGGTTTGTAGTGCCAATGTTCGGACTTCCACAATTGACATTAGTATTTGCAATTGGGTTTGGTGTATTTATCACATACATGACAAAAAACATTTACGCAGTTAATACCCTCGATGAAAAGAAATTTTGGGAACGGGCAATTGTTTCTATTTTTGTTGATGGCGGGGTAATATTAATGTTGTGGATTATTAAATTATTAGCTTAGGAATATAATATGCAAGCAGAAATTGAACAAGCGTATAACGATGCAAATTCAGCTCTTGCGATGTTGAAAAAAGTTTATAAAGACCACATCAAAGCGTTGGAAAATAAAGCAGAAGCAGAAGCGAATTTGGAAAGCATGATTGCTTTCGTTACGAACGAGTTAGACAACACAAGCACAAGCAAGGCAGCTCTTGACGGAATGGTGAAAGGTGATCCACGAGTTTTAGAAGCAAAAGCAACCGTAAAGTCGGCAGTTGTTCGGGTAAAATCTGAGGAGTGCCGGATTTCATGGCTTGAAAAGAAGCATGATCTTGAAAAGAAACGCATGAGTGCTGAAATGGAAGAGGCTAAACGACTTGATTTTAATAAAATGACTTAAAACGATAGGAGAAAAAGATGAACGCACCTAACAGATTGTTCGTAATGAACGCTTATTTGACAGCTATCGAAGGCAAGATTACCAAACGTTATAAAAGAGGTTCTATCCGTAATTTAAAAGGCGGATTTATTCCTAACCCAGTTTGGAATGATGTGTACACGGTTGGCTCAGATCGCAGAGCAAGGGAACTCCATAACGACCCTGAATATTCATATTTATTTGAAACGATCAAAAGAAAAGAGTTTATGAAAAGATACTACCCGGTTTTATCAAATCAAGTAAAATCCAATTATGAATATACGCGAATTAAACCTTCAGAACGTTTGATCTGGGAATTGATCGTGCGAAATGCAATATCGAAATGGGAAAATAACCACGGTAAAATTGAATGGTAACGATACTTTTTATTACCGTCATTATCATATTCATCCTATTTATTATCGGTATATTCGCAGGTAAGAAATTGGGACACTTAATTGCAAATTACCTACTAAATAAGCAATGGTTTATAGCCTTTGTTATACAGCGTTTTTTTAATGACGATGATATCAATAAGGCGAGTAGAGATTATGAAAATACAGCAGATATGAGTACTACTTATGGGCAAATAGTAAGCGAGGGAAAGTATCACGGATTTAGAAAAGGAGTAAAACATATTAAGAATAAGTTAAATGCTGTATAACAGCTCGTATATTTGAGATTCTCGTAGGACTTTTATTTATCGAAGCGATCATCTGGGCGATATTATGGACTGTAAATAAAATATAACTTGCATTTTAACGATTAATTGATTACTTTCCATAGACGAATAAAAAAGAGTTGAAATATGATGAACACACAAACAAAATCCCCGATGAGTCTTGGCTCGTCACCAAATAGGCTACTACATGGCAGTCTAAACTCTACTTGTCGGGGATATTTTATAGGTAAAGTATGTATAAAGTAAGGGAAGAAAAATGCCAAGACCACAAAAAATAGGACTTGATTATTTTCCACTTGATACAATAATGGATGATAAACTTGAACTTATCGAAGCGAAATATGATATAATAGGTTATGCAATAATAATTAAATTATGGGCTAAGATTTATAAGAATAGTTACTGGTGTAAATGGACTGAAAATGAAAAATTACTATTTAGAAAGAATAATAACATAGAGATAAACCTACTTAATGAGGTGGTAAACCAAGCAATAGAGTGGGATATATTCAGTTTAGACAAGTATAAACAATATGAAATTTTGACATCAAATGGTATTCAAAAGCGATATTTGTTTGCAATTAAAGAACGTAAAAATCAAGAATTTATTGAAGAATACTGCATTTTTGATGTTAATGAGTACATAAACTCGGTAAAAAGTAAGATAAACGCAGTAAAAGTTCCTTTAAATCCCTATATTATATTAAAAGAAACTATATCAAATAATATTAAAGAAAAAGAAAAGAAAGAAAGCGATAAATCGCTCATCTCACTTTTTAATTCATTTTGGAAACTATACCCTAAGAAAGTTGATAAGAAAAAATCACAAGATAAATACATAAAGCTACTGACTAAAAATAAATCATTGCATCCTATGATTATAAACGCCTTAAATAAACAAATTGACTGGCGGAATAAAGCTGATGAAAAAACATTTATACCCGAATGGAAAAATCCAACTACATGGCTAAATGGTGAATGTTGGAATGATGAAGTAAAAAAACCGAACTCAATAACTGACGAATTCAAACGGAACTTATTATGATTAAAATAGATAATGAAATATGTGTGTTGAGTTGTGCAATTGCACATAATAAAGCTAATTATATTATTGAGCAATTAAATGAAAGTGATTTTGTGTGTATAAATGCACGGGTTGTATTTAGGAAAGTAAAAATTTTATATGAAGCTGGAATACCTATTGATGCGGTTGCTATAGTTGACGAACAAATAGACCCTTTAGACATTAGTTTAATTATTAATCGTATTCCTACGGGCGCAAATTATCAGCATTATATTAATGTAATTCTTGAACATTCAAGATTACGAAAATTAAAAGAGATAGGCGAAATTTTAGTTCGTAAATCAAATGGGAATACTGAAAGTATTGAAACTATAAATGATATACAGGGTCAATTAAATCACTTAGTTTATGATAAAGATGGATTTGTAAATGGATCTGAAATGATGAGAGAAGCACAAAAGTTATTAAACAGATCATATTACACGGGATTTGAAAGATATGATAAACGTTTCGGCGGTTTTTTTCCTACCGATTTAGTGATAATTGGATCGAGACCAAGCATGGGCAAAACTGCTTTGGCAATGTCATTTATTTTAAATATGATAATGGCAAATATTAAGGTTTGTTTCTTTTCGCTTGAAATGTCATTACGGCAGATAGGACAAAGATTTATATCAATGAAATCTGAAATAACACATGAATGCATTAAGTTGAATAATGTACAAGATAGGGATAGTAATTTATATCTTGATGCTGTCAATGAATTGCGGAAAAAGGATATTATGATAAATGATAAAGCTGGGTTAAATGTTTATGAGATCAAATCACAAACACGGCAATTATATAATGAAGGTAAAATAGAGATCATATTTATTGACTATTTGCAATTAATTTATGGAACTGGAAATGAGCCGTCAAGAGAGAGGGAAGTTACTTTCATAGTCCAAGAATTAAAAAATCTTGCAAAAGAATTACATATTCCTATTGTTTTGTTATCACAACTTAATCGTGCAACTGAAAGCAGAGCTGACAATAAACCAAAATTATCTGATTTAAGGGAAAGTGGAAGTATTGAACAAATTGCGGACGTGGTTATTTTACTCTACCGGAAATATTATTATTCACAAAATTCAGATGATATAAACGAAAATTATATGCTTGTTGAAAAGAATAGGAACGGAGCAACTGGAAATATACCAATGATATTTGACAGCGAAATCGTAAAATTTAAGGATATATAATGAAAAAGCTAAACATTGAACTTGTAAAAATATCAGAGAATGAAAAAGAAATAGAAATAGAAGGCTATGTGAACGGATCTAAATTTATACCAACAAGCGAGAAAATAGATGCGAGCTGAAGATGTAAATACCATAATAGAAAAAGCCAAATTAAAAAAAGATGGTGTATATTTATATCAAGGGATATTATATCGAGTACACAATAAATCAACAAGGCATTTGGCACAACATGGAGTGATATATGAAAGATATGGAGCATTTATCGTTGAAATTGGTGATTATAAATGTGTTGCTGATGCAAGAAAAAAATTAATGAATTTATAGAGGAGAAATAAAATGAATAAAGAATACGATGGAATATGGATGTGTCATACTTGTGAAATAAAAATATTGCATAAAAATGTAAAGAACGGAAAATGTCCGTTATGTAACAGTAAACTTGAATGGATTTATGATGAAAAGAAATCAGTAATACATAAACTAATAGTAGCCAACAAGCGAATTAAAGAACTGGAATCTCCAAAACACTTGAGAGAACAATTGATAAAATTTACGGAAGAGACAGTAAACTCTTATGTTGACGAATCAACTATTTTGGAAATATTGGGAACAAATGATTGGATTGATAATTATATCGAAAACCTAATAGCAGACGACAAACAAATTAGAAAAGAGCAAAAATATAGTAATGATTTGGGTGATTTATTATCAAAAACAGAACTTGAGAATGATAATATGCAATGTTGCCAAAACTGCAAATACAATCACACCTGCGCAAAAACTTGCGACATCATATGGTGTGTAGGCTGGGAGTTGGATGATCTTAAAAAAGAAGAAAGAGAATTGTATTTATGAAAATAGCAACCGCTGACAAATGGTTCTCCCTTTTTATACGCCTCCGAGATAGCGAAGACGGAGTATGCAATTGTTGTACTTGCGGAAAAATGGGTTATTGGAAAAACATGGACGCTGGTCATTTCGTTAATCGACAATTCAAAGCCTTGCGATTTAATGAGAAAAACGTGAACGCTCAATGTAGGCATTGCAATAGATTTTGCGAAGGGAACGGCGCTGAATACTCGCTATTCATGATAAAGAAATACGGGGCTGGAACGGTGGAAAAACTGATCGCCACAAAACACATATATACAAAAATGGGATCATTTGAAATTGAACAAATCGCTAAATATTATCGCGAGAAAGCGAAAGAGTTGGCGAAACAAAAAGGGATTAAATTGTGAAAGATGTGTATGAAGGTTTGAAAATTGAATATGATAAATTGAGGATGTGAATAGTGAAATGGACAAACGAAGCCACGGGTCGCACGATAGAGATTTACAACGAAGATTGTATGCCTGCCTTATCGAAGATGCATGAGAATGAATTTGAGCTTGCTATTGTTGATCCTCCGTATGGGATAGGAATTAATAAACAATCGCTTGGTGAGGGTGGCGGATTATACAGACAACCCAAAACTTATAAACGAGGCGATTGGGATAATAATATACCTACAGAAAAATATTTTATAGAACTGCAGAGATGCACACAAAATCAAATAATTTGGGGTGCAAATCATTATATTTCAAAAATACCTTATGATAGTAGTTGTTGGATTGTTTGGGATAAAAACAATGGTGCTACAGATTTTGCAGATTGCGAGCTTGCCTGGACATCATTTAAAAGCCCAGTAAGGAAATATAAATATACATGGAGCGGATTTGTTCAGCAAAAAATGGGAAAAGATAAAGAAAGTAAAATACATCCAACGCAAAAACCCGTAGCCCTTTACAAATGGTTATTAAAAAACTATGCAAAAGAAAACGACCGCATACTCGATACACATCTTGGCTCAGGTTCAATCGCAATCGCTTGTTGGGAAATGGGCTTTGATTTAGTGGGGTATGAATTAGATACAGATTATTTCGAAGCAACTTGTAAAAGACTAAACGATCATTTTAATCAACAAACTTTATTTTAGGAGAGTATAAAATGTATTACGGCATAGCAACGAGACAAGAGATCGAGTTATTCACAGGTGAAGTCTGCGCTTTTTTTGATGATGAATTAATAATAAATGACGAACATAATCAAAAGTATATCGACAGCTACAATATGCTAATGGAAACGATGTGCGCCGAAACCCTGCTTGGCAATATGCCCGATACCGACGACAAACAAGGCATGGGACTCCCCCAGATCGACAGAATAAAGTACGATGATATAATTGAGAATTGCCAGGAACATAATAAAAAGATATGGGACAAATGGCAAATAGATATAAACTTGGTTACCTTTGAATCTCTCAAGTATAATTGGAAGTTATCCATTATTTTTGAAAGATTAGGTTATAAACGAATCTTTGAGGCGTTCCCCTCAACCCGTGAGGAGCGATCGTGGTATTGGAAAAAATATTGGAATACTTATAAAGGCGTAGGGAAACCAAGTGATTTTATGGAACGATCTGAAAGGTTCTTGGGGGTGGAATTATGACTGACACAAAAATTCAAGACTATAAAAAGAAAAAAGAAAACGAAGTCTACAAACCTGTATTAATTAACGATCATTTTCAGAACTACAAATCTTATAATATTCCAAAGGCTCAACTTGTGATAGCAGACATACCCTATAATGTCGGTAAAGATGCTTACGGATCAAATCCGAGCTGGTATGAGGGCGGTGACAACAAGAACGGTGAAAGCAAATTGGCAAATACTGAGTTTTTCGATACCGATAAAGACTTTCGAGTTTCAGAGTTTTTGCATTTCTGCAATCGAATGATAAAAAAAGAGCCGAAAGAAAAAGGGAAAGCACCTTGCATGATCGTATTTTGCTCATTTGAACAGCAATTTGAGTTAATCGAAAAGGCGAAAGAATATGGATTGAATAATTATATAAACTTGATATTCCGTAAAAATTTCTCAGCTCAGGTTTTAAAAGCAAATATGCGAGTGGTCGGGAACTGTGAATACGCTGTTTTATTATATCGTGATAAGCTCCCGAAATTCAATAATCATGGCAAGATGTTTTTTAATTGTTTTGACTGGCACAAAGACACACACACAGCTAAAGTTCACCCGACACAAAAGCCCGTTAAATTACTTGAACAACTGATAGAGCTGTTTACTGACCGTGGCGAAGTTGTTATAGATCCCGTGGCTGGAAGTGGAAGCACATTATTAGCAGCCGTGAATTGTAACCGCAAAGCGTACGGTTTTGAGATCAAAAAGAACTATTTTAAAGAGGCAAATGAAAAAGTATTGAATTGTTCGCAAGTAAAAATGTTCTAATAACCCTTGACATTAACGATAAACATAGTTAAGTTGAAGATATATTTAAGGGAAATGAATGAAAACAAAAAACCAAATAGACCAGATGAAAAGCACATTTCCTTAATCCCTTGAGTTATTTCGCTGAGTAGTCTGGTCTTTGTTAATTGAAATCAATGGCTCTTTGTGGCGAAAATATACAAAACGCACACTCGTAATGATGGAACTGAAAAACAACCAGACTGTTCCTCAGGGTTGGCGGGTGGTTGAGGCATCAATGTAGGTTTGTAATCCTGCCAAAGAGCCTAATAAACGGGCGGTCATAACATAAAATATCTGATCGCCCTTTAAAAATTATGCCACTATACAAATACAAATGCCAAGCCTGTAAAAAGACGTTTGAAGAAATCAAACCGATCTCAGAACGCAAATTTGCCGAATGTCCATATTGCGGATGGACGGGTAAAATGTTAATCTATCCAGCGTTTGGATATGTAATCGACACAAAAAATCAGACAAGGTGTTAATACGAAAGGGATAAAATGGAATTTTTACAATATTTAGGAATGGGATTTTTAATTGGATGTTTATTTACGGTTATCGGAGTAGAGATAGGCAGGGCAATCAAAAAGAAGAAAGAAGTCAGAGACGCTGTTGATTTTCTCGCAAGCGCCCTAAGAATTCATAAAATACCAAAAGAACCATATCACTACACATTTGAAGGCAATGGCGTTGCGTTTTATTTAACAACTATTTATCCGATGTCATCGAAAGATAAATTTGAGATAGTTTGGACGAATGATGATGTAAAAAAAGCAAACGAAAAAATACAAGAAAGGCGAGAAAAGCAATTTATCGAAGAAAGTGAGCGACATAAATCAAATTGCAAACACGGTGAATACTTAAAAGAGCTAACGGGCGAACTCGACAAGATGAACCTTACATTTATCAATAGGCACTGGTTATATACAACTGCATTTACATACCTACACCACGACAAAGATCATTGTGATTGTAATGAAGAAAATAAAGAAACTATAAAACCGAGATTCAAATCAAAACAAAAATTTTATGATGGTTTTGGTGAAGTATGGGGAATAACTGGAGTAGAAATGTATATTACTGAGGACTGGGATCCTGCACCAAATACAATTAATTACACAATTAAAGATAAAAATGGTATTGAATATGTTGTATCCGAAAATAGTATAATAAAAATGATGGAACCAAATGAGAATAAATAATAATCCTTTTAAATCCTAACTAAAAAACTTAAATTAAAGGACATAAAATGAATACAAGCGATATTTTCATGAAAACAGGAGTTATCAAAAATTGCAAAGGTTGTGAAAAGAAGTACGGGCACAGTTACCCCGTAGTTGTGAGTGTAATAATCATGAAGCGAAATGTATGGAATATGTATAAAAAGCGCATTACTGCTAAATTCCCCCATCTCCTATCTATTTTTAGAAACCCATATCACATTAAACGATCAGATGCACCAAATTTGGTGGAACGTTGTACGCGCTGTGGAGTTGAAAAGATAGTCGAATATCATGATATGATGGATAGTAAATGATCATAAAAACATTATACAAACCTAATGATAAAGTATGGATAATAAGTACAAAGAATGTAATCGCAAAGTGCTCTGATTGCGACGGACTGGGATTTTTACTCACTAAAACCAATACCCGGCAAGTTTGCCAATTATGCAGAGGATCAGGAAAAGTCATTACACATGAAGAATACTGCGTTTTGCCAAAACAACTTGAAATACAATGTGTCAGAACACACCAGAACCGAAACCAAGCCAAACCGACAATCGAATATTACCTCCAAGATGACCCTCACCTTGAGAAAATCTGTTTTAGATGCCAAGAAGAAGCTGAGAGTGTAGCTAAAAAATGGAATTTTAAAGAAGCGGTAGAAAGGAAGGGACAATGAAAGTGAATAAAAATAGAGACGCGTTCTGTGAAAAGTTTTATCATGGAAAACAGATAGGAATTTATACTGTAAAATTAAAAGCTAAACTTGTAAATTATAATAGACTTATACATAAAGTTAGAAAACTAAAACTATTATTACGACAAGTTGCAATCCTACATGAAGAAATAAACGGAAACAAAATAACAATTAATATATGCAAAGAAGATGTGTTGAAAAATGAAAAAAGCATTTCCCGGAAAAAATAGAATGCGTTGATAGTTGCGATTATTGGAAATACGATAATATCAAAAGGAACAACCATGACAAACCCATCTAAAGCAGTAGTAAAAAAGTCGGTCGCCAAGAAGAAAAAGACCCCTACAAAACGTAAGCACGCAGGCGGCAGACCTACTGTTATGACGGAATTGACTGTAAATAAATTAGAGCAAGGTTTTATCAACGGCTTATCGGATGTTCAAGCTTGCAGATATGCTGGGATAAGTAGAACAACTCTCTTTAATTATCAAGAGGAAAACCCAGAGTTTATAAACAGAAAAGAGGAGTTGAGAGAAGATGTTAAAATGCACGCCAAATTTAATATAGCTAAAAAGGTGCTTGGAACCGGCAAGGGTGATGGTGACATCGACACGAGCAAATACGTACTTGACCGCACCGATTCTGACTTTAAACCTAAGAACAAATTAGAGATAGAAGGTATGCTCTCAAAAGAAGAAATGGACGCTCAAGCCAAACGCATAGCGGATTATCTTGACGAGGTATATAAGGAATTAAAATGAAAGTTGTGAAATGTTTAAAGCATTTAGATAAAAGGTTTTGGGGTAAAGTTGTGGAAGATGGTAGTGATTTCAAACCCTCCGACACCTTTCCACTCCCTGAGCAAGGTGATAAGGTGAAGGTGTCTGATGACGGCAAAAATTGGAGTGAATATAGTGACTGGTATTTTTCATCATATCTTAAGATATTATCAGATCCTTACATTGTGTATGATGAGGACAGAGATACTCCAAGTTCATTCAAATATATTAGACCAATAGAGAAAAAAGAGATTGAAACACCAAAACTAACAAATCGTAAGTAAACCCTTAGTGGCGTTTCGATGGTGAATTGGGATTAAACCGAAGGATAGTAAATATGAACAATCTAAATTTAATTAAATACACGATGTTGCTTGACGAAAATGTCAAGAATATGTTTGTTGTTGAGAACGTTAAAATGACTTCGCCAATAAAATATTATAATATAAGATTAAAATGTAAATTAACTACTAAACACGATGCAGATCAAATCTGTAAGGACTTAAACGAGCTTATCTTAAAATATTTGGATTGTGAATTGGAAGGAAAAAAGAAATAGCTAAATTTAGAAAACTAATGGGATCAGATATGCTTGATAATGAACGATAAATTAACACAAGAACAATCAAACATTCTTAATATTCTTTTAAGACACCCCGGTTTATATGCCGGGGATTTGGGCTTTAAGAAACTAAAACCATTTCATAACGATTGGATCGTTTTAGATGTATGTCGAATAACACACGGGATCCCATTCACTCGCCACGCACACCGTGGATCTTTTAAGACAACCTGCTTAATGATCGCCGTTGCGATTGTCATGATCACCCATCCTCATTTGACTATTGGATTATTCAGAAAAACCGATAAGTTGATCAAGAAGTTTACTAAGGGTTTGGGAGCAATTTTAGTACATAAACAAACCCAATACTACGTTCAGAAACTTTGGGGTGTTACCCTGAGATTAACAGTTGACAATTACGCCGAGATAGATACTAACATAAGTCAGACGGTCGGAGGTGACCCGCAATTTGAGGCAGCCGGTATCAAAGGATCAGTCACCGGCGCTCACAAAGATTACTATATTACCGATGACATCGTGGCCCGTGAAGACCGACGCCAGCAAGTTGAGAGAGAAAAAACTATTGACTTTTTCAAGGAATTGGTAAACTTAGCCAATCCAGTTGCGGGACAAGATGAACCGCCGATCGGTAACACCGGTACAATCTGGCACAAGGATGATCTATTTGGCATATCCAGTACAATGACCGCAAAACCTGACAAGATAGTCACCGTAAAAGAGAGCGGGATATTCTCAGATGACCAACTTGCAAAAATCAGAGAGAAGATAGGATCAACATTATACGCTCTAAACTATGAAATGACTTTAGCCTCCGATGAGAATAAGCGATGGACTGATCCACGTATTTTGACAGCAGCACAAAGCAAAGATGAAATGTTATACAACGGCATTGGTCATATTGACGCACGATACAGCGGAGTACATTACACCGCGTTTACAATTTTAAAAGTAAACAAAGAGGTTCAGAGGATTTATGCGTTTGGGGTCACCTACTATCGACACGTTGACGATTGCATGGAGGATATTAAAGAATTAGTCACACGTTTTAAATGCGGAACAGTGTGGTGTGAACGAAACTCTGACAAGGGGTATTTGACAAAAGAACTAAAATCAAAAGGTATCAGAGCAAAAGATTACCATGAAGATATGAACAAAAATGTCAAGATAGAGTTCTTTTTACAAAAGTATTGGAAGCGTATCTATTTTCTACAGGCAACAAAAGAATGGGAAGATAAATTAGACGAAGAAGCAGACCGCAACGCTACGAAGTATTCGAGCTATTTAGATCAAGTCACTGACTATGAAGAATCAATGGAACCCAACGACGCACCGGATAGTTTAGTTTCATGTTTAAGATATTACGGTAATCGCCCAATGCGGGCGAGTGAAGTTATGAGCGATCAGCAATTAAAAATAACTTGATTTTTTTTCCATTCGCGTGTGAAGAAAGTCAAAACCCTCCTAACCGAGGGTTTTTTATTTTATCCTTGACAAGTTTAAAAATTAGTGTTATACTCATTAACCTAAATTTTTACAAAAAACATATAAATTCACATCATAATTGACACAATATGCCAAAATGTTATGTATTTTGCCATATAAAAAGAATTTATTTGTAAATAAATACTTTATGATTTACCTTCTCACAATGAGAAAAGCAAAAATCATAAGTCAAAACAATCTATTACAACGTAAAAACTCACGCTTGCAAAGTGATATTGATAGCTATCGTACACTTTTTAACACGGATGTGAGCCATAAAGATATGACAGCGGATATGCTATTAAACTTTAAATGGTCTGATCCCGCAAACTTAACGCTTAATGATTACAACGATATTTACAAATTCAACGTCGTTGCAAAAGCTATTATAAATAAACCTGCACGGCAGACATGGAAAAAACGCCCGCTACTTATTACAAAATCAGATCGTGAAAAGAAGATCTTAAATGAATTATTTAAGACCTTTTCCATATTCTCATTATTCGAGAGCGCAGATAGGCTGTGTCATTTAGCTGAATACTCTATAATTGTGTTCGGCTTCCCGGGTGCACCTGAAACACCCGTCGATAGAGCGTCGACAATTGCTTGGATCCAAGAATATGGACAATTGGAAGCGATAATTAATACATACGATCATGATAAATTAAGTCCAAGATACGGGCAGCCTTTAACATATAAAATCAGAGCCATTGTAGGTGATACAATTGAAACGGTAACTTATCACTGGACTCGAGTGATTCACATATCCCGCACATCAAAAGTAAAATCAGATCCTTACTTAATGGATATTTATAACCAAGCAAAAGATATGATAAAAGAAGCCGGTGCAGGATCAGAGGGAATATTTAGAGCAGCTTGCTATATTTTAGGAATTGAAGTTGATAAGGAGAGCCCCTTGCTTGAAGATGCATCCGAGTTTGATCTATTAGAAGACTCCGCAAAGAAAAAACAGCCTTTGATGGAAACTATGATTAGGGCAGGCAAGAAAACGATAGACCGTGGCTTCGGAGTTGTAACCGTACAAGGTGGCAAATTAAAATCCATGCAGTCACGTCCCGCCTCGCCAATTCCTTCTTTTGATACGAATTCCGGGCTTGTCTCCATGAAGACAGAATATCCTAAGCGCATGTTTACCGGAAATGAAGCCGGAGAGCTTGCAAGTACACAAGATCGCGACTCCATGAACGACACCACTCGGAGCCGTCAAACAAACTTCGCAATCCCTTACATACTTAATTTATTTATTGACCGATTAATATTACTTAAATTTATCAACCCAATTGACTACTATTGGAAGTTTGACGTTTTATCAGAACCAACAGCAAAAGAAACAGCTGAAACAAATAAGTTGAAATCAGAAACGATTAAGAACTTAATCTCAGCTTTTGCTTTAGGACTTGGAACACTTGTAAGTGAAAAGGATATCGTAAAACTCTATCCTGAATTATTCATAGTGCCGGAGAATGAAGATGTGTAAGCTCTGCGAATTTTACAGTGAAATGCCAACGTGTGATCATAAGCTCACGTCTATACGTGGAAATGCTGGGGTTTCATCTCTTTTATTGGAATGGCAGAAAGCAGATTCAGCAAAATGGGCAAGAATAAATGAGAAAGTAAAAGACTATAAATTTATATTAAAAGATAATAGATATAATTACAGCGGAAATACACCTGACGAAGTACGGGCAGATTTTGAAAGTCAATACCGAAAAGACATAGAGGAAGAGTTTAAAGGCGAATGGTGGTTAGCGTTTCTTTTATTAATTGCTAATCGTGGTTTATACCGGGCGGAAACTACGCTGGAGGCGAAGGAAAGATTACTCATTAAAACAGACATTAACGACATAAACAATACCGTGCAGGCGCAATCTGCTCATGTAAGTGATTTTTATAATAATGCGTTAGACGCTAATGTGGACGCGGCTGGCTTGGCTTTAATCAATTTTATGACCGAATATTTACCAGGCGAAGAACCGTATCCTATCTCGACCGCTATTTTAGATGAACAGAAAAAGGTCGGTGAACTGAGGACATCTCAGATCGTTAATACTCAGACAGTTGCAATGATGAACGCTGCGACCCTTGTTTATTACACACGAAATTACGTGACACGTTTTAGAATTGAAACAAATGACCCTTGTCCGATATGTGAGGATTTGGCAGGTGAGGAATATTCATACTCGCAAACTCAAGAGTACCAAATCTCAATTGACAAGTCACAGGCTGTGACTGGTCATGCAATGGCATCAAGCCAAAAGTTCTACGCACAAAATCCGTGGGCTGGTATGATTCCCGTTCATGTAAATTGTCAATGTTTTTGGGTAATGGCATAAAGGAAAAATATGAAGTTAAACGCAAATGAAACAGAATGCACGATTCTCCGAAAGAATGAAGCTGATCAAGAGCTACGCTTAAACACAGCTAAGATTGTGATTAATGGCAAAGAAACGGCTAAGATTCGCAAAAATGAAATTAAAACGATCACTGAGGGCGACAAAGCAACTCATATTGTACCCGCTATTATAATTGGCGAAGCTGTTTTATTGGGCGTGGGCTATGAATATCCTGAATTAGTATCACGTCAAATGATTATTAACTTTGCTCATAAATGGAATGACACCCCAGTTGTAATTTATCATACGTGGGATTCAGCAAAAGAACTCGAAACAATAGAGGCATCCTTAGTTGGCAGGATTTACAAACCTGAGATTTTAATGAATGAAGAAGATGATGATTTTGAGGAGCCTATTCGCTTACTTGTAGAATTGCATATTAATGAAGCTTGGTTACTAAAGCAGAAAAAAGGTAAAGATACACTTGATAGGATTCTTAGAGGAGAAATGATAGAGGTTTCGAGCGGCTATTATTTAACCAAATTCTTGCGACAAAGTGGAAAATTTAATGATAAAGATTTCGGGGGTATCCAAGAAGATGCAGATCCCGACCATTTAGCAATTCTACCAGATCAAATCGGTGCTTATAGTATCGGTATGGGAGGTGGACTTAACCGAATGAACCAAGAGGGTGAGACACAGCCCTTAATAACCAACACAGAAAAAGGAGCAGTAGGTATGTTTAAAAAACGCTTACTATCAAACGGCTCTCTTTCAGAGGCTGTGGTAACCGCCATGGACGAAAAAGAAGCCGAACGAGTTCTGAATGCTTTAGAAGCAGGTTCGGAAAAAGCTCGTGCAGAAGAGGTCAGCCGCCTCAATGCAGAATTTATTACTAATTATCCCGAAAGCGAAGCGGGCAAATTAGCGATAGAGAATGCAGCCAAGGAATTGGCAGTTAAGAACGCTGACAAAGAAGATCGCGATAATCAATGGAAAGAAGTCGAAGGCAAGGTCGCAATGACCCGCGAAGAGTTTGACGCTACTCCTAAAGTTGGTCGTGATGTAATCGTAAACTCAGTCAAGGAAGTAGAACCTGCGCTTAAAGGTGAGAAAATCGATAATGAAGCGCCGAAAGACACCGACCCTGACAAACCAGAAGGAGACGCATAATGTTAGTATATCGCGGTGTTGATCCGAATCGAATTATGGAAGAGCGCGTCTTATCTGGCGCAGCATATCCAGGACAAGCAGTTGTCCGAACAACCTCAAGCAAGTTTATCGCAGCCTCAAAGGCTAACTCAATTTATGCAATTCTTACTGATAAATCGAATAAGTTTGCCGGTGATACTTTAGAAGGCGCATATTCAGATGGTGACCGAGTAGAAGGTGTAATTCCCGAGATTGGTTATCCTATTGAAATGGTTTTGGCTCTGAACCAAACAATTACAGCCGATATGGAACTGGCACTTGATGCAACCGGTTTTCTTGCGGAAGCCGACGACGGCGCAGAAGACCTTGGTGACTCAACAAACTACGTTACATTCACACCTCTTTTAGATCGGATGGTAACTGTTGCTTTTGTTGACCCAGCCGGAACAAGTCAATCTCTTGCAGTAACTATTACCGGTAGTCATATCTCTGTTTCTTTGGCAACTGATGGAGGTGGTGCTATTAGTTCTATCCCTTCGGAAATTGTAACGGCTGTTGAAAATGTAGCTGGATATGATAGTTTGGTTTCTGTAGCCGCTACCGGAACTGGCGTTGTAACTGCCGATACAGCTATCTTAGACGCTGATGAAGTTTTTGCAATTGCTGACGAAGCCGTTTCAACGACCTCAGCTCTTGATACGATCAAAGCAACTGTCGCACGTAATCAATAAATTAAAAAGGTAAAATCATGAATAATGCACAAATTTTTGATTACATCCGCAACAACGGCTTGACAAAACATGGAACTTACGATACTGGTATTTTCCGTCCGATCAAGAATAAAAGCGGTGTAGTCTATGTATCCCATAAGGGCAAAATGACAAAAGCGTCAACCCTTGTAGATCAATTCCCATTCCTCCGAAATGTAACCGGACTCCCAGAAGATTCAACTGAAATGGTTGTAAAGAAAGTAACTGGCTATGTTAAACAACGTACATCTGCTTATGCGGATATTGTAAATGCTGGACTTATCCTTCCCGTCAATGACGCCGGTGTTATGGTTTATTCACAACCTAAACACAGTGGTATGAGCGATGCGGTCAAGAATATGACTGGTATGTCAAATCTGACAAATGAAGAATTCAAATTTGATGTCGATCAAACACCTATGCCGGTAATTGTCAAGGATATAAAATCTTCTTGGCGCTTAATCGCGGCTATGAAACGTGGTGGTTTTGATTTTGTAAGCTCGGGTGTGCAGGAAGCAACTGAAAGCGTACTCCGCAGACTTGAAAGCGATGTCTTTATTGATGAATTTGCATTTGGTGGCGCTACTGCTTACGGTTATACCAACTCAGGCAACCGTCAGACAGGTTCATTAACTTATGATTGGTCAGCAGCCGCAACAACTGCAGCCAATATTTGGGCTGACATTCTGCTAATTGATGCAAGTATTAGAACCAATCTTGTTAACCCTGAAGCTGGAAAAGCATTTGGATACGTTCCCATGGGTTACATGACCCACTTTAACGATGTATTCTCATCCGGTGACCGTCAAACTCTTGGTGAAAAGATCAAGACACTGTCATGGGTAAATGAGTTTAAAGAAGTTTCCTATCAGAAGGCAGGCAATGTAGTTGTTGCATTTATGCAACCTATGTATGTTAATATGGTTCGTGGTGCTGGAATACAGCCGATCATATATAATTCTCCTGATGGATTGGAAACTCACATCAAAGTTATGGCGATTGAAAGTCCTCTGATTACCGATGATTATAACGGTAAAAAGGGCGTCTTTGATTTTGTGAAATCCTAAAAGATAGGAGCGAAAAATGAAACTTGAGTTAATTGCAGACAGCTTTTATTATAAATCAACTGATCCCATTCTAAAAGGTGAGGTCAATGATTTTCCAGAGCGTTACTTAACGGACTTCCCGAACACATTTAAAGTGTACGAAGAACCGGTAGTGGCAGAGGACGCAGTTGAAATGGTCATTGAGGAACCGATTGAAGAAGTCAAAGAAGACTTACTTGATCTGGATGAACCCGTGACATTAACAGACCTTACCCGTATGAACGGTGATCAATTAAAAGAGATCGCAT
>Ga0222694_1000120_pt1 | contig 20387 bp, 15 predicted proteins | sample AntAcemetage1333_FD_181145 | JGI IMG/M metagenome (GOLD analysis project Ga0222694, IMG submission 181145) | Saline water microbial communities from Ace Lake, Antarctica - #1333 | ecosystem: Environmental > Aquatic > Non-marine Saline and Alkaline > Saline | place: Antarctica: Ace Lake...
CGTACAAGCTGGTCTTGCGGTCATATGTACCCACGGATATATTAATCATTATTATGGGGATGGGAGCGGTGATATTAGAGGACTATGGCATCAAGGGTATATCGGTATTGAGGGAACAGAAGTAGCTTTCCGGCTGATGGACTTGTTTATCTCTAATGCTTGGGCGAAGAGCAACGAGTGGAAGTATGTCAAGGCAATCAAGAAACTATCCAAGTTACAGCAAAAACCAGCCAAGCCGAAGAAAGTCAAGTGGAAGAAGTCAAGCGGATTAAAAGAGAAGAAACAGGCTTTCGAGGGGGTGGCGGGTGAATAAGTTCCTAAATGTAATTTCCCTTCTGATTGCCCTGATGGTGATTGTGCCTCTTGCTGTGGCTACCACTTATTATGTTGATGGCCTAAACGGCGACAACGGAAATACAGGACTTAGTTCTGACGGTACGGCGTGGGCAACGATAGACTATGCCACTAATACCATAACTGTAGGTGATACTTGCTGGATTCGGCTTACGGCTTATTCTGAATATGTACAAATATATACCTCATCTGACAGTGGGACAAGCTGGACAGAGGGGAGCTTCATCGCTTTATATGGGGACACCAATGGTGTAGTTTGGAGTGATTCTACTGACCCGGAAGGGCCGGTAATCAATGCGGCAGGTAGGGCTGGTTTACTTATTTATCAAAGTTATTGGGATATTTCTGGATTAAAAGTAGTCGGAGGAACGATTGATTGCATAGAATTTGGTAATTGTAATAATGTTAAACTATCTGACTTTACTGCTCATTCCGCAACAGGAACAAACTATGGAAATATAAGGTTTTATCAGTCCCATGACATAACAGTATCTAACGGAAAAATAGCACATGGAGATGGTGATGGGATTCTTATCGGGGATTTCGGTGGAGTCAACTATAATATTACAATAGATAATTGCGAAGTTTGGGATATGCCATGGGACAAAAAAGGCATAAACATGGACCACACCACAGATTACTCTGTAACGATACAGGATTGTTCTATTCACGATGGAGATAATTACGGAGTTTTACTGAGAGGGGATGATATCCACCTACTTCGTAGTGAGATATACAATTTCACTACTTTTTATGGCGTTGTATTAGATACCCCCGATGAAGTTGCAGGATCAAATTCCGTTGTATCTAATGTTATCTATAATTGCAATTATGGAATTATTACTTCTACAAAATCAATTTGTTCAATTCTCAATAACTCTATTTATGGTATCACTAAATACGGGATATACAGCCAAAACATAATTGATGAATTAATCATAAAGAACAACATCATAGAAGATGCAGGACGGGGATTCACGACACTCACGGATGTAGTGGATTTGACGAACAACTGTATGTGGGATATCTCTGGGGCAACCTATTTCGGATGCGAGACAGGGACAGATGATATATTTGCCGATCCCAACTTTACTTCTGCCACTGAACTTACTCGTACTACCCCTGATCCATGCTGGCAAGCTGGGACAGACGTTGGAACGGTACTCGACTTCAATAGCCAGACATTCCCAGACCCTCCGGCAATAGGGGCATACTATGGGCCGGAGCCGACTGCATCACCATTCCCGGTTGATTCTCCTCCACCGACGCCCTATTTCCCTACACCGACCCGGACCCCAACGACTCCCACTCCGAGCCCGAGTCCGACATCGGCATTAACTCCGACACCACAACCCACGCCGACAAGCGCGTTGACCCCGACTCCCCCACCAACGGTGACCCCGACTCCGAGAGTAATCACGCCTACTCCATCGCCATCTCCGACAAGCGCATTAACTCCAACTCCCAGCCCCAGCCCCAGTCCGGCAGATTTTAAGTATTGGCTAACATCCGGGGTAGGAATTACCAGGACAGTTTATTTTCATTGGACCGGCGGTGGAAGTTCTCCGTGGGGACCGTATGATATTACGACCACTCCGGCCTATTTGCATGACCGGCCTGAAACCGGAGGGTACTTTCTGTCTATGGTAGATGGGGTTCCGGGACCGTGGAAAACCAGACCGGAAAGGACGATGCTTGAATTTTGGTCGCCTCCAACTCCGACACCCACACCGAGCGTTACGCCTACACCATCCACCACGCCTACCCCGAGCGTTACACCTACTATGACGCCGTCTCCGTCTCCAACTTCCGGGCCGGTATCAACACCGATAGCTGATATTTATAATGGGTTCGATGACTTCGATATTGGGGTGAGAAAAAGCGGCTGGACGTTCAGTGGGATAGGAAACGCAGACGTTTACATCCACGAATATTATTACGGCCTGAACCGGCCGGGATTACAACTGGCGGATGATGGGGATTACTTTACTTCGGAGGCCCTGGTGGGAGTAGACAGAGAGCTGGGTTATTGGATGAGAGGGAGCGGCACAGGATCGGATAGCTATTTGAGTATCGATGGGAGAGTATATTTCGACCCGTATTATTATTGGTCAAATATTCAAGAGGTTAAGCCATTGCCGCAGGTGGAGACAAGCACAAGCGGGATCGAGATAATGGATGATGTTCTTTCTTTGAGATTTACCTATCACAAAACTACCGGGGAACTGGCATTGGATGATTTTCTGTATAATGCAATAACTCCGACTGTAACCCCGACGCCGGTGGGGTACTTGACACCCACCCCGACGCCGGTGGGATATCATACGCCGACACCTACAATCACCCCGGTCCCGTCACCTTCGGTCGCTCCGACTCCATCGCCGACGCCGGAGGATCAAATGTATAGTATTATTGTTTTACCATTCCAATTCAAGGGCACTCTTATAATTGCCGACTAGGAGATTAGATATGAAAGATCAAGTTATGTTATGCGCTTTAATTATGGGGATAATCCTCGGAGCCGTGGGGGGCGTTCTGGTAGGTTTAGCATTCGGGGAGGCGTTGATATTCTCACCGGGAGAGGAGAAGAACGTCTGGATACAGGTAGAAGAGAGAGAAGGCGGATCGTTTACAATAGACACCGCTACAAGCTGGATCGAGATGAGCGACGGGACAAGCTATGTGGCGGAGACTAGTGCGGTAATTAGCGGCAGCCGGGTATACGCCCCGGTAGACGGAAGCAGCTGGACCACGGGCAGCGAGTATCATTTATTCATCCATTACGGGACGGATAAGACGAACGAGGTTTATATCAATGGGATACAGATACAAGTTGAGGAGGATTTCGAATGAGTTTAATAACGGTAGCAGAGATGGCGTCGTATCTTGAGTGTGAAACAGATGATGCTTTTATGCTGTTGATTCAGGACCCGACGGAAGATTGGTTCGACCAACAGGTCAATAGGGCGTTAGGCGAAACGGATTATACTTTAGAGCGATATGACGGCACGGGAGATAGCTGGCTGGAGCTTCGTAATTACCCAGTAACAGCGGTGACCAGGTTAAGCATGGGAGTTCGGGACGGGTTGTGGGTTAAGAATGGCAATACTGATTTAACCCTAGCCAGTGCGTCGATTACCGGAAGCAATCTGGTTCTAACCTCTTCGGGCGGCGCAGATCCCCATAGCGCGACTATTGCGATCGGGGCCGAGACACTAGCAACGCTGGCGGCTCTGGTGATAGCAGAGGGACACGGATGGACGGCGGGGGTGAGTGATTCGGCTAACGATGACATCCTGGCAACGGAGATGTTTGACCGGCTGGGGGGTAATGCTAATAATAATAAGTGTGAGTTTGATATGCCGGATTCCCCATCGGAGGAGAAGTTTGAGATTGACGGAGAGGGGAGCATAAAGCTGAGGGACGGAGTATTTTGTATGGGGACAAATAATATCTCGGTCACTTATAAAGCGGGGTACACGACTACAACGGTGCCGGGATACCTGAAGCTGGCTATCTTAAAAATGACGAAGGTATTTTATGAGATGGTCGATCAGAATATGGAGAACTTTAAGAGCTTTAAGGCAGGAGATGTTTCGAGGGTATTAAAAGATGACCAGGTGCCGAAATTCGTACAGGGTGTAATTGCGATGATGCGGAGGCAATCTTTATAATGGGAGTGCCGGGCAAAAAGACAAGTATCACCTTTCAAACCGTGGCGACATCTTCGGACGGAGCGGGCGGCCAGATCGAAGCGGCTCCGGTATTATATGATACGATCCGGGGGGTATGGTCAACGCTGAGCCGGTACGAGAGATTGATAGTAGGCGCTCCGGGGGAGGCGGCAGAGTTTATCGCATACTTGAAATATAATGCAACTACCGCCGGAATAACGACGAAGATGGAGGCAGTGGTGGGATCGGATAGGTACGAGATTATGGATATAGATAATCCGGGGAACCTTAACGATCATTTAGAGATCGGTTGCCGAAGGAAAATCACTTGAAAAGATTAGCAGTAATATCAGCTTATAACGAGATCGATTTTATAAGCGGCGCGATTAAAAGCGTGAGAGGATGGGCGGATAGGATAATTGTAGTGGATGGGGCATGGACGGGATTCCCGCTAATCAATAATGATTTCAAGAGCACGGATGGAACGATTGAGGAGGCCAGAAGATGGGGGGCCGAAGTCATAATACCGAAGAGAGTTTGGATTAATCAAGTAGAAAAAAGGAACGTATATTTATTGGCAGAGGATCCGGAAGATTGGTATTTGATTCTTGACGCTGATGAGCGACTGGCAGGTTGGCCGGAATATCCGTTATGGGGCCGGGCATACAATATCATAATCATTGGCAACCGGATGAACCCGAGAGCGTATAGTATTGGACTTAGGTTGGTACGCAATACGATCGGTTTGCATTATGAGATGGTGCATAATTATCTTGTTGATAATAACGGAGTAGTGGAGTCCGGGGGTACGATAAAGGATTGTATTATTCAACATCTATCTTATCTCCGAAGCGGAGAAAGAAATAAACTAAAAGATATCTACTCAAATATTCAGTGGGATGAAGAGATATCACGGAGGAGAGAACTTGGAATTGCCTGAAAAAATTAGAATAGAGTTCAAGCCGTCAGCGGAGATGGATAGTTACCGGGGGCAAGGTATCGATACCAGGGAAGGGCAGCTGATTTGGACGGTAGAGTGGCGAGTGGGGGTAAGGCTAATAAAGCAATGGCCGGGAAAATGGAGAAAGGCAACAGAGAAACAGTCAGGCAAACGGCTAGTAACGGCAGTAATGCCAACGACAAAAGGCCGGGAGAAGATGGCCTTACATGCGATTGAGTGTTTCTTGCGCCAGGAATGGGAGAACAAGGAACTGGTAATTGTGAACGAAGGCGATGCCTTTTTAATGAAACAGTCTAACCCGATAGTAAGGGAGGTTCTGGTGGAGAGGGGCCGGAACAATGGCTGGATGCGAAATATCGGGGATCGGCTGGCGGACGGGGATTATATTATCCGGTGGGATGATGATGATATCCACCACCCCGGCAGGATCCGGGCGCAGATGAACGCGGTCGAAACGATCGGAGCGGTAGCAACGTCTTTAAAATATCGGATACATTATTTTATAGATACTGATCAAGCATATATATTCTCTTGTAAGGGGGAGGGATTAATACTCTATAAAAATGAGGGGCATAGATACTTCGAGGAAAATGAAGAGCTGGGCGGTACGGATGGCGCGTTTTACGGAGAATACGCCGGGGAGGTATGTACTAAAGATAACTGGCCGGGATTATATATCAGGATTTACCACGGGACTAATATTTGCTCAAGAGATCATATCGCGAAACGGATGCCGAAGGATTTAAAGAAAGGAGAATGGAGACTGGCGGGGCCGTGGAACGAAAAAGGATTGAAGATATACTTGAAGAGTGCTGTAGATAATTTCAAAAAGGCCATAAAATAATTATGGTCTAACCGAAAAAAGGAGAAGAGGTAAATGAAAAAGGTGGCGATATTATTGCCGACAATGAAAAAGTTTGTCATGACCCTGCCGGATACCCTGAAGCAGCTGGATAAAAAAACAGTATATCCAGAGGTGGGGGTGTTCGTGTTTTATGACGCGGACCCGGTGGGATTCAGGAATCTTGACTCATCGGAATATAAGATGAGCGTGGCAGGAATTACTAGCGATCGGATCGTCGAGAGGGTAGGGGCAATAAATAAATTGTATGAGGGGCTGGATAGCAAGGCTGATTTATATTTGACCTGGATGCCGGATGCTGATCCGTGGGAGAAAGGTTGGCTGGCTAAGGCGGTGGACTTGTTTGATGATAAGTTCGGGCGCGGAGCGGGTTTGCTTGAGCTGAGAGGGGAGATAATAATGTTTAACAAAAAATTCATCCGGGTAATGGACCTGCCGGAGAATACCTGCGTCCCCCCGAATTATATCCGGTACAACTGGGACAAAGAATTGATTGACCGGGCGAAGATTATGGAGATTTACGCGAAGGGGAAGGGACCCCGGAGAAAGCCGGAAGAGATCAGTCAAATCCGTGATACTCATATCCGGGTTAATGACAATGTCGTATTCAACCGGCGGGAACGGAACTGGCTTATGGCGGAGGCTACCAATAATGAATAACACGCTGGCAATACTGATACCGACCCGACATCGACCAGAGATATTGAAACAATGCCTGGCTGACTTGAAGTGGCGGGTAGCATATAGACCGGTAATGGTTTATCTGGTATTTGACGGAGACTGGGAAGGGTATAAGGATTTTGATCAGCAGATATTCAATCAGAGCTTTGCCGGTCAGATATTTCATATCGAACACTCGGAATATATAGAGGCAATCAATGATATGGCAAAGCTGGCTTATGCCGCCGGGCATAAATATTTCCTACCGTGGAGCGATGATAGTTTCTTAAAGGGGGAAAGACCGCTAAGGAAGGCGATAGACGCGCTACGGGTGGCTGAGGGGCCGGGCAACCCCGTTGTTATGGCGATGAACAATCCTTACTGGGGAGATCGGCTGGGGACTCATGCAATACTTAACCGGGCGATGGTGGATTATCTGGATTACGGCAATGGCGAGATATTCTATCCGAGGTACAGGCACTATGGCGGGGATAATGAGCTGACGGCTCGGGCGAAGAGGGGAGGTTATTTTCATTTCATCGAAGAGGTGGGGATAGAACATCCACCGCCGACAGAGACGCAGGGCAATCCGTCGATGGTGCATAAGGACCATGATGGAAAACTATGGAGGGAGAGAAAGAGAGCGATAGATGCCGGCGCAGTCTAAAGTTAAAGTAATATGGAAGGGTGAAGATTTTAAACGAGCTTTGCACTTCGATATGAAAAAGAAGATGGAATTGTGCTGCCGCAAGATTGAAGCTGATATCAAGATATCAATATCAGGCCCGCCGAACACGGTCAATTATCAAAGTTCGATGGTAGGGACGCGATCCGGGGCACTAAGGGCAAGTATCACGAGTAACTGGACGGGAGGGGGATCGGGATCACCGCCGGGAGCAAAGGCAAAGGCGCGAGGGGCGACAAGCATACCGGATCCAGGGGGGACAGTTACAGAGGTTCGGGGGGTAGTCGGGACTAACCTGGTATATGGTCCGTTACACGAGTTCGGGGATACGATTACCCCGAAAAAAAGAAAGTGGTTAACAATACCGTTCCCAAAGGAATGGGGTGGTGGTGCAATGACAGGTCTCAGTGTGGGACGGGGATCGGCCAGGGAGTTTAAAGATACATACATACATAATAATATTATATTTGCCTCACCTAAAGGCAGGGCGAAACCAGTACCGCTGTTTATTTTGAAGAAGAGCGTAACAATTAAACCCAGGCCATTCATCCGCCCGGCAATAGACAGAAATGCCTCAAATGTCAGAAGAGTATTTTTGGAGTTAAAGAAATGACAGTATTAGATGACAATGCAGTGGCAACGGGGATCTACTCGAAGCTGACCACGGGGACGGAGGGGGTCGCCCTGATGGTTTTACTGACCGCCATATACCGGGATGAGATACCGGAGGGGGCTGTGCTTGATTATGTAAGATTTTTCAAGGTAAGCGAAGCAAGTCAGAATACCTTCTCAAATAAGTATTGGCCTTTAAAATTTCAGTTTGATATCTATGGCAAAAAAATAATCGGAGAGTCGGCGTCCCATAAGGCGTCGAGAATAAAGAAAGCATTAACCACCGCGATGGAAAGTAACAGCGCGGTGTTGACAATAGCAGGATTCAATTCGGTGTGTTGCCGATTCGATTTTGCCTCGGGGGACTATTCATGGGAGGAAGGTGTGAAGAGGATTATTGTGCAATACTCAATTTTAGTTGGGGAAGGATAACTTTCCCCTTGCATAATACCAGGAGGTAATTATGAGCACGAGTGCAATTTGTGGAGAAAATGGAAGTGTGGCAGTCGGGACCCTTGACGTCGCCGAAATCTCGAACTTTGAGATCAATATCAGCAGGACGCCGGTGGACGTCCCTAAGTATGGTACTACCAGAGATAAGTTACTCTGCGGCCCGTATGAATGGGATGGTAGTTTCAGCGGCAACTGGTACATGACCACTACCAATCAGCAAAAAGCGTTGCAAGACGCGCTGACTGGCGGGACTACCGTAACGCTGTTTGGTTACGTTGACGCGACTAAATGCTACACCGGAACCGTTTATATCACGGCGGTAAACGTGAGTGTTCCCTACGACGGATTGGTCTCTGTGACCTTTAACTACGTCGGGACCGGGGTGCTTACTACTACCCTGGCGTAAACAGGAGCTCCAGACATAATGGAACATTACGGTAAATTTGTTGGTATCTTTTTTGAGGGTCGGCAGATAGGCGCCGGAAGACGCTGGAAGCTGACCCGGATACCAATGTCTGAGCCGGATAGCGAAAGGCCCGTGTCATCTAATAACCCGAACATGATTATTATGAAGGGATGGGTGGCACGGGTCTTAAGTTATCATTTAGATGAGAAAGTCAAAGGGCGGGAGTTAGAGTTTAGATTCGCCAATCAGTTTATGTATTTTAAAACGCTGGGAAAGATCCTGGCAGATATCAAGGTGGGGGGAAACATTGGAGAGGAACTAAAAATGGAAGGCAGCGCGCCGGTGGCAGCGGTCTTCGTCGAATAAGGAGAGAGAAGATGACAGAAGAGAAAAAGAATTTGGACACGATGACGGCGCAGCCGCTGGTCGTGGAGATAGAGGGGAGAGAGTTAGAGTTCACGAGATTATCGCTTGATGATTTCGGGGCGTTGGAAATGAAGATCAAGCAGACGCTAGCAGAAAGCACAGCGGCTGTGATGAAGGGGATCAGTGAGCCTCGTGCGGAGATAATGAAAGAGATCAATACGATCCTTACCGGGGACGTAACCCCGAAGGAATGGACCCAGGCTCTGAAATCCCCGGAGAATCAGGCGTATCTACTTTATCGGAGTGTGGCCAGGAAGCATCCGGATATTACAAAGGATGAGTTTTTCACGATGCTCCCGGTGAGTCAGCTGAAAGAGCTTATGACCAAGCTAATCCAGCTGGATAACCAGGGCAAGAAGAAAGCAAAAAACTCCCCAGGGGCCTTCGGGGGGAAGGTTCCGGCAAAGAAAAAGAAATAGGGGATTGGTCGTATTGGTATGCGCTGTTTGCTCACTTTTATAATCTGAAACCAGAGGAGGTTAAACGATTATCATGGGGGCAATTTAACGGGTACGCGTCGCAGATTGATACGATAATAAAATTGGATCATCCAGAATTAAAGTTCAAAAACAAACTACCGAGAGGGGGTGGTAATACAGGCAAAAAAGATATACTAGAAATAGCGGAGATAAAAACCTATGGCCTTTAACGTCGGTGGAATATATTTAGATATCAAGGCGGATGCCAGGCAGGTGATCCAGTCTCTTGACAAGCTCCACAAGAAAGTTACGGTCGGGGCAAAGGAAATGTCCTCGGCCTATAATGCAGTAGCGTCCTCCATGTCCGGTATCAGCAGAACCGGGCGGAGGGCGCTTCTTGCTATTACGGGGGCTGTAACGGCGGCGACTTATGCCTCCGCTAAATATGAGAAGCAGCTAGCCCAGGTCAGTACGATGCTATCCGGGGAGGGGATGGATTCGATGGAGGCGTACAAGGCCCAGATCCTTGACTTAGGGGTAGCTATGGGTGAGAGTACCGGGACATTATCCAAAGGATTGTATGACATACTATCCGCAAGTGTAGCACCGACGGAGGCGTTAGGGGTTCTGGAAGTTTCGGCCAAAGCGGCAGCGGCAGGGCTGACGGATACCGGCACGGCGGCGGACGCTGTTACTACGATCATGAATTCTTACGGGATGGCTGCCGCTGATGCAACGGTTATCTCTGATAAGCTGTTCGCCACGGTTTATCGGGGGAAAACTGATTTTGCGCAACTGGCTCCAGCTATAGGTATGGTGGCTTCTACCGCGGCGCAGTCTGGACTTAGTCTTGATGAATTGTCGGGGGCGTTGTCAACGGCAACCAGGAACGGTGTTAAAACACGGGTAGCGATCACCGGGGTAAACTCGATGATGATGAGTTTTCTGAAGCCGACGGAAGATGCAAAGGTCGCGGCCAGGGAATTAGGCTTTGAGCTAAATACACAGACACTCAAGACCATTGGATTGGCCGGAGTGATTGATATATTATCCGGGGCGACGAAAGAGCAAGTCGCCAGTGTCATAACCAACCGCCGGGCTCTAAAAGTACTTATGCCGATACTCGGTGATGTAGATGGATTCTATGAGGATATCGCGCTATCAGCCGGATCCGCTGGGGCAGCTCAAGCGGCGTTCGAGAAGCAGACGGGGACACTGGCTTTTCAGATGGGGCAATTAACGCAGGCGGGATTTAAGTTATTGGTGGGGCTGGGGGATATCTTCAATGAAGCGATACAGGGGAGCGGGGTAGTCGCTGGATTGACAGATATGCTATCCGGGTTGGGAGAGACGTTCAGTGATCTTGGGGGGACGGGCAAGACATTCGTGATTGTTATTACCGGCATTGCGGCGGCGGTAGCGGCTTTGATGGCAATAATACCGACGTTACTGGCATTGCTGGCGGCGGCGAAGGTGGCAGTAGCAATACTCGGGACACAAGTTGCGATAGCTACCGGGGGGATATCTTTATTGGTCGCGGCAATAGTGGCCGGGGGATTAATCTTTGCTTTATCCGGTGCGGTCACTGAAAGCAAAAAAGCCTCGTCAGCAATAAATGAACTGAGCGGCGCGCTAAACTCCCAGATGGCGGTGATTGACGCGGTAACGAAGAAGCACCAGGGTCTCAAAAAACTACTCAGCGCATACGACAAGTTGGTTGAGAGAGAGAAAAAAGCGGTTGCGGCCGGGAAGAGCGTTACAGCAATACAGGCTCAACAGCAGGTAGCACTAGTTAATCTGAGAAATGCAACCGACACCCTGTCAGTGGCATATAATACGCTTACGGGCAAGTACGAACTAAACCGGGCGGAGGTAGATAAACAGATAGGTAAAAATAATGAGTTGGCTATCAGTGAGATAGATACAGCACTGGTAATAATACGAGCGAAGAAATCGGTTACTGACGAAGAGGTTGATGCACTAAAGGAATCCACGAAAGCAGCCGAAGTCAGAATGGCCGAGCTAACAGAGATAAGCAGAATAGACGAAGAGAACGCAAAGCTAAAGAAAAAGTATCTTGCCGAAGTAGCCAGGGCAGAGAAAGAGGGAACCGAGAGTACTTTAAGGGATGCAAGGATTAAACTCCAAGCGGTAGAGTACGCAATAATATGGGGAAAGAAGTGGGATGAAGAGGCAAAGGCGGAGCAGATTGAGTTAATAAAACTCCATTCGACGAATATAGCTATAATAACAACGTATAATAATCTCAAAGCCGAAGAGATAGAGTATCAAAAATTATCGAATGACGCTCACGCCAAAGGTGCAGGCGAGAAAGAGAAAGAGAATGAGGAGATAGCCAAGGGCGAAGCAATACAAGCCAGTGTACTAAAGATAGCCAGGGAGAATGTCCAGGTCCGGGAACTATTAAACTCGATGGGGTGGGATATCGCCCCGCCTCCAGAGGATATTGATGTTGCAAAAAAGTCAGTAGCTGATTTAGAGGCCGCAGTGGAATCAATGGCGGATACGGCGGAAGAGGGTGGGGATAGATGGTTATCTACATTGACCCGGTTGGGTGTTGCCTATGGTGTGTTAGCGGATGAGGAGAAGGTACTAGCCGACGAAAGGGAAAAAGCATACGATGAAGCAAGCGATACGGTAGAGACATATTACGATGACCTCCGGAGTAATAGCGACTGGACAACGGATGCGGTAGTTGCAGACATCCAGGCCAGAATGGATAAGTTAAAAGAGGAGGGCAAAGAAGGCGGGGCGGTATATGAAGCACTATCTGCGAAGATCATTATTGAGACGAAGAAGCAAGGCGCTGCATATACGAAGATATGGGATGGAGTTGTTCAGGATATAAACTCGGCAATGTCGGATTCTATCGCCGATATGATAAAGGGGAATAAGGATCTGGAAGAATCATTTAGGGATTTAGGGGACACGATTGTAGATAGTTTTGTTGATGCGTTCGCCGAGTCTATCGTAGAAAAACTAGGCTTCGATAAATTATTTGAAGAAAATATACTTGGACTAGGGGGGATCGTGGAGGGTCTTGGGGATACTATTACAACTGCTATTGGAGGAGCATTTAGTGGTATTTTCGGTGGTGGTGCCACTGTGGTAACAGGAACTACAGGTGCGGGTGCCGTGGCCACAGGAGAGGCATCCATCAGCACGGCGGCAGCAGCGTCAGCCACCGCCGCCGCCGCAGAAGCCACAGCAGCGGCAGCGACAGCTACAGCGGTTTCAGCGACAGCTAGCGCAGGGGCAGTAGCAGCAGGATCGGCAGCCGTATCTGCGGCATCAGTTGTTTCAGGAACAGCACTTCCATCAATGGCCGGGCCAGGCGCGGCAGGAGGATTGGCTGCAGGAGGACTTGGGGCCGCAGTTGTAGGTTTAGCACTTGTATCACACGCAATAATGGGGGGTTTCTCGGAACTCACTACCCGTTATGATGACTGGTACGATTCGATCGAGAATATACAGTTTGTCGGGGATGCTTACGCTCAACAATCGATTGAAAAACTGGACGAGATGGTTAACGCCACAAAGGAATTTGATTTTGTTCTTGATGATGATATCTCAAAGAGAAACCTATGGTATAGGCATTATGTGGAGGCAACGGGAGCATTCTCAGAAGAGCAGCTAAAACAAGCCAGGATGATATTCGGAATATATGAGTCCGCCGCCGAAAAGGCTGAACTGGCGGCCTCCGGATTCGACATGAGCAAAATTGAGCAGGACGCTGATAACTGGAGAAATAAATCTCAAGAGATTGTTGACGCTATCGCCGCAGCCGGAATATCTGCTCAAGATTTTGCAGGTGATACACAGGAGGCTATCAACTACTGGATGAGCCACGAACAGCGAGACCAGATGCCGCTGGAAGGTGTGTTAGAGAATGTTGTGGGGATGACTGATGCGTTCGCTGAATCGTTAGCGAGAGAGATTAGAATGATGGATGATTGGGCTCTCCATCAGTTTGATCTAAACGATGATTTTATTAACGAACTTATATCCGGAACCCCCGGTATGCCACGGGGCGGAATCACTTCTGAAACAGTACCAGGTCCAGATTATTCATTAAGTTTGGAGAAAGAGAGTGCAGATACAGCTTTACTGCTGGATAATTTAAAAGTCATCGTCGGGGAGTTTATGGATGCTGGGATGACAATGACAGATGCGATGGGAGCAGGCACGGATGAAATGCGTAAGCTAACTATAGGAGAGAGGGAGCAGAGCGGAGCAATACAACAAACGATATCGGATATATTAGGTTTGGGGGATGCTTCTCTGCTAACAGAGGATGGGTTCAATAAGTTGCTTGCTGAATCAGATTCATTCGCGAATGTAATGGGTGGATTCACTTTTGATGAGTATATGGATGAGCTGGACTGGTATGAGTTTATCAGGTCAGTAGATCTGAATAATTTTGTAACACGGGCGGACACACAAGGGGGCGAGACTTTCAATGATTTCATTTCACGGCCAGGCAGAGGTGTGGTAGGCTTCTCTCCTAACGATACTATTATTGGAATGAAGAGGCCGGGTGATTTGAACATAGCCGGGAGCGGAGGGGGGGGCGGGATAACAATTCAAAAGGTGACGATGACTTTCAATGGTGATATCAGGACTGACGCGGACTATGAAGAGATAGAACAGAGAATGACTGATTCCCTGAACAACGCACTCAAAGGGGTGTCGTAATGGCAGTAACAATTAGAAATAGTAGTGATGGCATAAAATATACCTTCCCGCCAAAGACAGATTTATATGGTGGATTTGCGATGGAGGAGGAGTCTGTAATTCAACGGGTTGCAGTATCGGAAAGACTGTACTCTCATGGTGGCGCGATTACCGGAGATGGAAAGGTGGCGAGTCGAACGATACAGCTGAATGGAGTTATCCAGACCACGGGTGCGGGTGCGCCGGCGGCATTGGAGACAGAGCTTGACGCTATGAAATATCACTGCACCTACGGAGATACATTTAACGTGGAGAGAAGATTATATCTACCCCAGTATAGCAGCAAGAAATATTATCTTCTGGGTGGCATGGCTGATTTTTCGGTAGAGAGGTTATCATCGATTGGGGCGCAAGTACAGATATCCTGGGTGATCCCGGATCCCTTTCTTTATGCGAGAAATGACGATAGGCAGACATGGACATATCAAATAACGATCCCGGCGTCTGGAGGAGTTTCTAAACACCCTGAGATAACATCCAATAATGTGGGAGGAGATTCATGTTATCCGGTATGCCCGTATTCGGTTGATGTAACGGTAACAAGCGGAACGATGAATATATTCTATATCAGGAATAGTACGGATAGCATGAGGGCTGTGCGTTTCGTCAAGGCAATGTCGGCAAGCTCAAATAATAGGTTCGTGCTGGATTATACAAACGGAACCGCGACGGGATACGGGGGGATATGGGGAACGGGATTAGATGTTATCAGGCATATAACATCGGCGAACTGGTGGAGCATAATACCCCACGGTAATCACCTGGCAATATATGTTCAGGGATCAGCGGGAAGTGTAATTGATATCGAAATGAAATGGAGGCCAAGATGGCTATAGTTGATTTAAAACCGCAACTGAAAATATCACGGCTACCGGATGGAGTTGCCCCGGAAAAACTATCCTATGATGCGTGGGAGCAGGTGCTTGTCCTTGACGCCGTCCAGGGCAACTTCCCGGTACAAGCACTGAGTTATACCTCCGCGAAACAGGGGGGATGCCGGAACTTAAAGATGACACTGGACCGAATGGTAGATATCAAGTACGGGGATCTACTCCAATTAAAAGCACGGGGAGAATGGGTTTATGGCGGGATAATAAATAATATCCCGAAGCAGGGAACGAATACAACCTATAATTATACTGCTTACGGTTTGGCTGACCAACTAAAATGGAACTTGATTGAAGAGTTCAGTGTCGAGAATATGACGTTGCGGGCAGCGGTAAAGAAGTTGCACCGTGATTATATATGGCCGAGTACCGCATTGCAATATGGTTTATCCGCACCGTATTTCGATATCCCATCAATGATAGGAGACTGGGATACAATCATCGAAAATATGGTATTTGAGTGGAAGTACCCGCAGGAAATATTAGAGATTCTCCGAAGGATGGGGGGAGAGATGGAGTTCGGGGTAAACTGGGACCGGAGGCTATATTTCAGAATGAAGAACCCGGATTTTCCGGCAGCAGAATCTCCGGTGACAACGTGGACAGTGGGCAAAAACGGAGTGGGTTCATTTCAACCCCAGGAAGATTCAGGCAAGATTATAAACAAGATATATTTGGATTGTGGGACATTGAGTGAAGGGTCAAACTATATCCGAAATTATGAGGAGGAGGTGAGTACCGGGCGAAAATTTGGAACCAGGGAAGCGAAGGTATCTCTGGCGGATAGTTTCCCCATGTACAAAAAGACGAACATTCTCCAGGGGAGAGCGTTAACGGTAGAGAATCTAGGTTCGGCAACGGGCCTGGCAAACGCAACAGATGATGACCCGGATACTTATTTCGATTCAGGGGAGGCCCAGGAAGGTGGGGCTGTATGGTATAGCAAGTTGGGTTCGACAGGAGACATTACTACTCCAGAGGTCGGGGTGGAAGGGGGAACTATTATAGGCTCGATGAATTTCGGGACGCCGGAGGGCGGAGCTAAATACGGTAACGCTTGCGAACCGGGAACCGGACATATCACGTTACCGATTGAGAATAATGGAATCACCATGAAGCAGGGGACGCTATCGGTCTGGTGGTATAGCCCGTATGATTCCGGATCCTTCCCGGTGACTGGGGATGGTGGAGTTATCTTTGATCTTTTTGAAGTAAGTGATGAGGGGAGAGTGAATGGCCTGAGGATGATGATAATCGATTCTGGTGGAGGCAGTCCGACTATATGCCTGGCCGTCTTAGAGAATAGCACGCCGACCCACCGATGGATAGCGGATTCCCCGATTTTCTCCATAGGCTGGCACCATATACAATTCGCGTGGGATTCGAGCGGAGAAGTTCTGGCGAACATAATAGAGGGAGACTATACTAAACTAGGCGCGGTAACGTGGTTTGATGGGGTAATAGTTCAGAGGCTACAGAAAACGTGGAGCGGCTGGGATGCCGGTGAGAATCAAACTATGCTATTGAATTGCCTGGGTTGGTATGATGATCTTCAGATATATGATTACCCGAAGGGCGATGCAGACGGTAGGACGGTAGAGGGCCCGGGGGCACGGCAGAGAATTACTTGTTCGCTAACGCTTGGTAAGGGTGGAGGATATCATATTGGAAGGATCGTTATAAACAGCGAGGGGGAGGATGATCAGGACCATGGAGCAGCGGGAATATTAGTAGAGTGCCGTCGAGCAAATGGAACATGGGATGAGGTTTATCGGAGTGAAGAAAATAATGAAACTGCCCTGGATTTAAGGATCAATCCGAGTGAATTAACGACACGGATCAGGATTACCATTCTCGCCGCTGATGAAAATTATTTCAGGATTTACAACCTGGAAGCATACGAGTTCGCGTTCGGAGATGTTGACCAATACGCGGCAAGTTGGCTGGAGGAGAATGCCTTCCCGTCAGAATCAGCTAATCTTACGATAGTAGGGGAGGAGGATCTGATAACACCACGGGGTACGGGTAGGGTATTCGCTGAGTCCGGGGAGAAATATGAGTATGAGATATCAGAGGTAACTGACACGCTTAATGGCAATCAGATAAAATTGAAGCTGGGCGATATCCCTCCGACGGTATCGCAGTTGATTGATGGGATCAATCGGGGGATGTTAGAGGCGCAATACCAGGCGGAGAAGAATACCGCAAATGTCAGCTCGGGGGACGGGATGCAGGCTAACGCTATCGGGCCGTCGGAGATCGACCATATCCTTGCGAACCAGATTACGGCGGGGATACTAAAGAGTCAGAACTATTCTACTACTACCGGGATAGCCTTTCTATTAAACGAGGCGAAATTGTATGTCAGAGACGCCGATGGCTTCGAGATTATTGGCGGGGGAGGGGTGAATGTATCGGGAGCCGGGAGTAATATCAGAGGGGGGCAAACAACATATAATACCGGGGTAGGATTCTGGCAGGGAGACGATGGAGGGGTATATAAGTTTTCAGTAGGCAGTCCGGGCGTTTACGGGATGACGGTAGACGATACTGGGGCAAACTTTCTTGGCTCAATATCAGCTAGCACCATAGATATAGGTGGTTCGGATGCGACATCCTTTCATGTTGATATAAACGGCAATATGTGGCTTGGGGCGGCAACCTATAATATCGCGACTAATCCCTTTGCGGTGAGTAGTGCCGGGGCAATGAGAGCGGTATCTGGGAAGATCGGGGGCTGGACATTATCAACCACAGCGATCACCGGGGGCGACTCAACACTACATTCAACTGGTTATCTCAATCTTGGTACGGGCAATGATATAGTCAAACTATCATCCGTTGACGGGACTTATCGAATCTGGGCCGGTCATGCGACTGCGGCGTCGGCCCCATTTTCAGTAACGAAGGCCGGAGCATTAGTAGCGTCTTCAGCTACGATCAGCGGGATAATCAATGCTTCAGGGGGAGTCTTTACCGGAAGCGTTACCGCAGGGACGGCTAAGTTCGGAGTTAATGTTACCGCTGGCAATGACGGCCTCTGGCTTGATGCGAACAATTATTGGTATACGGACGGGATAAAAGCCCAGACCGGAATAATCGGAGGGTTTACCATTAACGGATCCGATGGACTATACGCAGGTTCAGCCGCGACCAGAGTACAGATGCAACCGGGGGTCGGAATATGGTGTGGTGCCACGGCGATAGGATCAGCTCCATTCAGCGTTGATGAAGCAGGAGCATTGGTCGCGGAAAGTGGAGTCATCGGGGGGTGGGTTATTGCCGCAGATAGTATCAAGGACGTTGCGGGTGTCGTGGGTTTATCAAGTGCCGTAACCGGTGGCGACGATATAAGGTTCTTTGCCGGTCACGCGACAATGGCGACGGCTCCGTTCAGCGTTTCGGAGGCGGGGGTGTTGTTAGCATCGAGCGGGACGGTGGGCGGATGTACGCTGGCGGAAACATCTATCGGGTCCACCACTTTTGTTAGCGGACCGCTTGGCTCTGGTTGGAATATAAGTAACACCGGATACGCTGAATTTCAACATGCTTTTATTCGGGGAACGCTGAGTTGTACAGTCTTTGAAAAGGATACTATATCTTGTATAAACGGGCAAGTATTGGTATCTAAGGCCGATGTATTAGACGCCGACATGACGGCATTGGACGCGTCAACCCTGACTATCACCGGGGAAACCACATTTGTAAATAACGAAGTTCTCAGAATAAAAAACGGGCTCGCAAATGACGAATGGCTATTGGTTACCGATGACTCTGCTGCCCCGACTTATACCGTGACCCGAGACCTGGCGGCGTCGTATGGCGCAGACTCAAATCCTATCTGGACAGAGGGGCAAACAGTCGTCTCTATGGGAGTAGGGACAGGAGATAAAACAGGGTTTGTCTTAATGGATGCCTCTTCTGCTAATAGTCCATACCTCGATGTTTACGGTAGAAATTCAAATACATACGATGATTACACTTTACACGCTCGAATAGGTTGGTTGCAGGGGATTACAGATGCCGACGTTGGACTTGCCACGGATGACGTATGGGGGATATATACAGATAACGCATTTATAAAAGGGACTGTAGTTGCCGACCTCGGGAAAATAGGAGGCGATACTGGGTGGGTTATTTCATCAAACTATATTAAGGATGTAGCTGGAGTAGTTGGACTATCTTCTGTTGTCACGGGAGGTGACGACATCCGGATATGGGCGGGACACGCAACGCCGGGGTCAGCGCCATTTCAATTGACAGAGGCGGGGGCGCTGGTTGCAACGTCGGCAACAATTACAGGAAGCATCACCGCAACCACCGGGGCTATCGGTGGGTTCACTATCGGGGCAACTACTATCGCCACTGGAACTGATCTCGTTATGGATTCAGGGAATAAAGCTATTTATCTGAACTCCACCACATTCGGAAATGAAGGAATCCAGATTGAATATAATAATGGTTACCCGCGAATGTATATGGGTGATGGGGTAAACTCTTTCTTCCGGTTTGAGTGGACTTCGCTTGTAAATGCTACCTATAAATGGACTGCCTCCGGTTCTGGAACGAATGAATATTATTGCGAACTTGCCGCAGGTGGTGACCCTTCGTTAGAGCAACCAGCCAGTGTATTTATTAACGCCGCGAATGCTGATGTAGCAAATCTCGGAAGCCTGGACGCCGGGGATTGGGGATACGGGGACAATGACACTCTTGGTTATCAAACAGTTTATGTTCGCCTATCTGACGGAACCGACCCGGACACTAAGGCCGATGATTATGTTATGATGAACAAAACGACAATCGGGGCGGCGCAGGTCACAGTCAACGGCGCGCCGTGGTTATCGGTTAAAGGCGAATTTAATATTTTTACTGGAGAGGGTGCAGGGGGAACCGTCCTTTCTTCTGCTTCGGCCAATACCGCTATTGGGTATCATTCTCTACATAATTTAACAACTGGCAACGGGAATGTTGCTGCCGGAAGCCAATCTCTCTATAACAACACCACCGGGACTTCTAACGTCGCCAGTGGAAATCAGGCCCTCTATAGCAACACGGAGGGAAATCACAACATCGCCAGCGGATACCGCGCCCTCTATAGCAACACCACCGGGAGTCACAACGTCGCCAGTGGAAATCAGGCCCTCAACAGCAACACCACCGGGAGTTACAACGTCGCCAGTGGAAATCAGGCCCTCAACAGCAACACCATCGGAGATAACAACATCGCCAG
>Ga0222694_1000121_pt1 | contig 19958 bp, 13 predicted proteins | sample AntAcemetage1333_FD_181145 | JGI IMG/M metagenome (GOLD analysis project Ga0222694, IMG submission 181145) | Saline water microbial communities from Ace Lake, Antarctica - #1333 | ecosystem: Environmental > Aquatic > Non-marine Saline and Alkaline > Saline | place: Antarctica: Ace Lake...
GATTTTGGTCTATTATTTTTATGTGATTGTTCGACTAATTTTAATTCTTTATATGTATATGGAGAATGGAATCTCCCTTGTCTTTGTTCTATAAATTTTACAATTAATTTAGCTTGTTCTTTTTTAATTATGTCGTGGGTCATAAGTATAATATGATTTAAAATTTTTAGGATACCCCTTATTAGGATCACGTTGCCAATGCTTTGCTTCTAATAATGAAACTCTAGATGTCCGTCCAATTTTCTTTTTAATTATTTTTTTAATAGCCCTAGAAAACATTAAAGATTCATTATGATTATTAACTGCTTTAAATCCACCCATCTTTAGTATATCAGATTTCTTTTGTATTCTTAAATTAGATTGACACCATCTTACTTCTATTAATTTTACTATCGGTATTTTGTGCATCGTGAGCATAGAAAGAATTTACTTCTTTCTTTATTGATTAATGAAACGTAAGTGTTAATCATTTTATCTGATAACATAATATCTTTAATACTTTCAGTTTTAATATTTCCAAATTTATGCATTGTCTTAAAATCATGACAACAAATTATTACATCACCACTTGAATTAATCGTTAAGTATCTATATGGAGCTCTACATTCTTTATCATAAATAACTGGATCTCTATCATACCAACATATTTTATCATTCATTCGCTTAATCATTGGATAGCGTCTAGCTAATTTAACTTTAATTTTTAATTTAGCTTTATTTTTCCATTCATTTAATTTAATTAATCTTTCATTATCTTGTGGAGTGTAAACAGAAAAGTTTATCTTTACAATATTAAGTTCATCTAATTCTTGTAAAAGAGTTTCATTCATAAAAAAACCATTTGAATAAAGTGCAACTCTAGCATCTGGAAGTTTATCATTAAGCATCTTCATAATAGTAAAGAATCTAGGATCTATTAATGGTTCTGAATAACAGAATGGCCAAACTCCTTTATTATAATTCAATACTTTTAATTCATCAAATAATTTTTCAATAGTTTTTAAAGATAAAATTCTTTTCTCTTTCATCTGAGATACTGGACATTGAGGATGAAGATTAGAATAATTACAAATATTACTCATTTCTAAAATCATAGACTTAGTTAAAGCAAATGGATCTTTTTGTAACTTAGCTTCAATTGTTTTCTTTTGTGAATCGTGCATTACTTTTTTGTACTTCTTCTAATAATTCTGGTTTATAACCAACTTGCTTAGATGCTTCTATTAAAGCAGATAAATCTTTTGGAAAACATTTACCACCGAATCCTAGCTTACCCTTAAATACACTTGTGTGCATCTTACTTACTCTTGGATCTAATGCCCATAGTTCTCTAAGTTCATAATAGCTTACGCCAAAGGCATCTGCTATTTTTTTAATTTCATTCGCGAATGTAACCTTTGTAGCAAAATAAGTATTTTCAACATACTTAGTCAGCTCAGCTGTTCTTGTATCTGTAATAGCAAACGTTTTAGTTGGCCCAAGTATAGGTTGAAAAAAATCTAGGATATCTTCTGCTACTTTTTTATCTTCTGCACCAATAATTAAAGCTGGTTCTTCTATCATTTTATTCCAAAAAGGATGATAGTAAGTTGATTCACCTACAAACTCTGGAGAGAATGCAATTTTCTTTTTAGTTTCATTACTTAATGATGAACCATCTATTAATTTTTTAGTTGTCCCAGGTGGGATTGTTGATTTAATTAAAATCAATGGAGTCTTTAACCATTTAATTGTATCTTCAACTATAGATATATCTGCCTGACCATCTTTACTCCTTTCTGTTGGTACACATATAATAGCAAGATCAGCTTCATTAATCTTTTCTTTATCACTAGTAATAATTTCAGTAGTATATGGATCGTAAATTAACAAATGTTCTTTAGCTTTTTCTTTCCCAAAGTAATCTTCAAAGAAAGAATAAACTTTTTTTCCTACGAATCCAAACCCCAAAATTGCTATTTTTGTATTAGAATTTTTCATATTTATTTAAGTTATCGTAATTCTTATGACAGGAAACACAAAGTTGCCAATAGTCATTAATATCACGAGTATATTTTTTTAAATTTCTTTTTAATGCAAATTCAATTCTGCAATTTGTTGCTGGACAAAATTGACATTTTTTTAATTTAACATAATGATTTGCCAACCACTTATGAATTCCTGTATACGAAGTTTGATCACCGCACCAAGATGGATTTTTAGAACCATACAATTTCTTTCTATGATTCATGTTTCCTTCTTTCCAATATTTTTTAAACCAGATTCCAAATTCGGGTCTTTTTTTACCTTTCCAATAAGGAACTCTTCCATTTTTATATGAGCTTATTATTGCTAAGTAATTATTCTTTTGCCAATTTTTATTTTTTGGTTTTTTCTTTCCTCTCATAGCCTTACCATAACACATTCTACAACAATATTTACTATTCGCCCAAACTTTTTTAGAACTACTATATGGTTTAGGATAAGGATCCTTACAATATTTACAAATTTTAGTATCAATATTTTTCATAAAGAATTGGCATTAACTGCTTATTATAAATATTATTTAAATTACAATCTTTTAAAATACGTCTCATCTGTAAATCTGGCTTATTGTTTTTTAATTGTTGAGTAATTACTTTTGCTAAGGTTGTGTATGCATCTCTATCTCTAAATTTAAAACCTGGCATAGTTAAGGATCCAAAATGAAAAGATAAAACAGTTCTACCATCTTCTCCGAAATCAAAGAAAGAATTAAAATCACGATTCAAAACTAATAATTGTTTACTCATTGAAGCTTCTAATAAAACATTTGAACAAACTTCTGATACACTAGGAAAAATAAAAAGATTTGATATCTGCATCAAATCTCTAACTACTGCACGTGGTACTTGAGAAGCAGCTGCGTCACCTAATATTTCAGAAGTAAAAACAAAGTCATCCTTAGTTAAACCTTCGGCTTCTCCTAATTTAAGTTTAGTAGCTATTTCATCTTTTTTTCTGCGCCCATTTGAATTACAAATAATCAATAAAACATTATTACCTAATAATTTAAGACGTCCAAATATTTTAATAACATGATTAATTCCTTTACTATCCATTCTAGTTGAACACATAGGATAAGTTTGGATTATGTCTCTATCATATAAATCAATCTTTGTAGCTAATTCATTAGTTAGTTTATGCCAATCAAAAAATAATCCAGGATCTTTATCATTAAAGACTACTCTAACATCATCCTGCTCAACTCCAATTGCTTTTGCGAACCTATTAATATCAGCGTAATTCATATAGATGTATTTTGCATGTGGCATCTTTATATTTAAAGAATGTCCAACGCCAGAATGACACCAATGAATCCATCTTACCTTAGTATTTGATTCTCTAATTGCTTCCCTATAAGTTATATAGCCTCTTAAATAAGTTAGATCATGAGTAATTGCTACATCAAAATCTTTTAATTGAACTTCAAGTATTCCCTTTATCTGATTTTTAATTTGTTCATTAACTACATCTTTTTCCGTTCTAAAGTGTGGAAAAATATCTTTCATTTCACATTCTATTCCTTCTCCAGTACAACCTTGCTGCGCAAAAAACACGACTTCATGACCAAATCGATTCAAAGTTTTGATTTGGTCACGAACATCGTTTATAAGTGAATATGACTCTGGCATATTTCTGAACGAAGTGATAATTGCGATTTTCATTTTATATTATTTAAATTATATTTTTTTATTTTTTTAATCCAAGTAAGAAATTCATCATAGGATAAATTATTTTTTGCCCGATTACAAATTTTACAACATGAAACTATATTACTTTTTATGTAACCTATTGAATTGTTTACTCTATCAATGCCATTATATTTAATTGATCCATTATGAAAATAATATTTGTTTCCGTTTTTTCTTCCTTTTATTTCCATAGAAGGCTTTGATCCACAATAATAACAATTTTGCTGTGATGTTTTTATTATATCTTTTTTAGATAAAGAAAATTTTAAATTTCTTATAAGAGCATTATTTTTAATTCTTCTAAATAAACAATTAAAAGCTACTTCGAATTTCTTTTTTTTAATTAAACAACCACAACTATTTACATTTCTTTGTCTAAGATCAAACCCTGAAACTATTTTTATATTTCCACAATTACATTTACATTTCCATAAAACTAATCGATATTTGTTTCTAGTTTTTAATTCTTTTAAAACTAAAAGTTTTCCATATCTTTTACCTTTTTCATCTTTTCTTTTTGAACAACCGCAAGAAGGAGAAAGTCCATGCAATAAATCATAACCTCTTATTTTTCTATGATTACCACAATCACATTTACATTGCCAATAATTTAAACCAAGATATTTTTTTGGAGTAAGTAATCCAAATTTTTTATTGAACAAGTTGCGAAATTTCATATCTTCATTATATGAAAATTATCGCAACTTGTCAATGCTTTATGGTACAAATATTGATGATGTACTACTTGAAGTTGAAGTTGAAGTTGAACTAGAAGTTGAACTAGAAGTTGAACTTGTTGAACTAGAAGTTGAACTTGAAGTTGAACTTGAGGTTGAACTTGAAGTAGAACTTGATGTTGAACTGGAAGTAGAACTAGAGGTTGAACTTGAAGTTGAACTTGTTGAACTAGAAGTTGAGCTTGAAGTTGAGCTTGAAGTAGAACTTGTTGAACTAGAAGTAGAACTAGAGGTTGAACTTGAAGTTGAACTTGTTGAACTAGAAGTAGAACTAGAGGTTGAACTTGAAGTTGAACTTGTTGAACTTGAAGTTGAGCTTGAAGTTGAACTTGAAGTAGAACTAGAAGTTGAGCTTGAAGTTGAAGAACTTGTACTTGAACTTGTAGAACTTGAAGTTGAGCTTGAGGTAGAACTGGAAGTTGAACTTGTTGAACTAGAAGTAGAACTTGTAGAACTAGATGTAGAACTTGAAGTAGAACTCGATGTAGAACTCGATGTAGAACTTGAAGTAGAACTTGTTGAACTTGAAGTTGAAGAGCTTGTGCTTGAAGAAGTAGAACTTGAAGTTGAGCTTGATGTTGAAGAAGAAGTACTTGAAGTTGAACTTGATGTACTTGAACTTGTACTTGAGGAAGTAGAGCTTGATGTTGAGGAAGTAGAACTTGATGTTGAACTTGAAGTTGAAGAACTTGTACTTGAAGATGTCGAACTAGAAGTAGAACTAGATGTTCCTGGTTCGCCAGTTAAGTCGGAATAACAAATTACATAAACTGCTCCTCCTACACAACTTGCATAAATTCCAGTATCAAATTTAATTGGAGGCCAAAATAAAGAATGTTGATCAACCTTACAAATAATTGGACCAGAGGCGACTATATTATCGTAAAATTTTACATACTTTCCGCTTTGACCACTAGGAAAAACAGAAACCCACCATACGTAACCTTCACCTGCATTAACAAAACCAGTTGTTCCTTCATGGGTTAGATCCTTCCCTTCATTAGGACGAATCATTTTTACAGCAGTATTCCCATCTCTATCTTGTAAAAATTTTTCGTATTCTCTATCTCCTCTTTCTGTTGACATTGCCATAATTTTTTAAGCTAGTATAATAAATTAATTCCGACCTTTAATTGGTTATAATATAAATTAATAAAGCCGTAATTAGTGACATAATTAATCCTAAGGCAACTGCTTCTGGACGACTCCATCTTTTAGACATTTCTTTTTCAAGATCAATAATTCTTTTAGTCAATGTGCCTATATGATTATCAATAGATTTTTTAATATAACCTATATCTCTAGTAACCCCTTCAAATAGGGTTTCTAATCTAACTATTCTGCCTTCACTATTATTTTTTTTATTATTAGAATTGGACATATGCACTATCAGGAGGTAAGAATAAGAACTCAGCTCCTTCTTTTAATTGATTCCACTTTTTAATATCCATTGTTGGAATGCTATCTCCTTCTTTCCACAACCAATGATTTAAAATAGCGCCTTGTTGTAATGAAAAAAGATTTATAACATGATGTCTTACTCCATTATCAATGGCATGAACATCTTTAGTAAAATTTGGATCACGTATTAACTGATACATTTTAGTTTTTAAAGCGACTGAATCTGGTAAGTCTAGATAAGTGTAACCGCCAAATAGATATCTAGTATCATTATAATCTGGAGCTAGTTTAGCGATACCACCAATCTTAACATCATAATCTGATTTGTCACTTTTTCTATAATAGTAATTATTACTATCAATTATTACTTTTTTAAGGTAAATCGTCAACCCCCAGTTTCCCCAACTATTTACTGAATAAATATTTTCAGCATCATAACCAAAGAATGCAAGCGAATGACCTTCTAATTTTGAAGCAGTTGGCTTTTTAACAGCACCAGTTCTCCATCCTGCTTTATCAAGCATCACTCCGCCATGAACTACATTACCTTCTCCTGAGTAGATTGCATCTTTATACGAATCAAAGTTATTTCTGGTAAATGCATATCCTTTTATTTTTAATCGATAGCCAAGCTTTTCTATCTCTTCTGGTATTCTAACATCTTTTATAAATTCTGACCAGTCTAAATTATAATCTGATTTAAATTGTTCTTCAAAAGGTGCTCCCCATCTTATAAAAGACTTAGGAGAACTTTCTAGATAAGCTCCATATCTGCCATTCTTTTCTATTCGAGTTTTAATATAAGCCATTATAGCTTGAACCGATGGCTTGTGTAATCCTGCTGTTTCTTTATATTCTAAAACTCCACTTAATCTAGAACCAGTTTCAGCTACACAAGATCCTAACCCAAATTGTAGGTATTGAAATTTTAAAATATGTTCAACTGCATACCTACTAAAAAATTCAGTTGGCTTAGGCACACTTAATGGAGCCGCAGCTAAAACTTCATCTATATAAACCTTTCTTGGATCATTAGCAATATAAGATGGACTACGTAAAAGACCTGGTATCTTTGGTACTGGAGAATTAAATCTTGAAATTAAATTTTTAATATTAAACATAATAGTCTCCTTTAATCTAGTAAACTAGATTATATATATTTTAACCTGTTCTAATTAAAATCGCAAGTTATTTTTCTAATGCTTCTACTCTAGAAATTAATTCTTTAATTGCTCCTAAACTCATACCCATAATATACCTTGAGTCTATGTGTTCACCATCTTTTCTAGTCTTTCTAAATGATGTTGGAAAAGATTTTTCATCATAGACCAACTCATTCTCTTTATTTAATTTTGGATTTTTTAATTCTTTAATTATTTTTGTTGGAAATTTAGGAATTGGAAGAGGCGACAAATCAGCTCTTTCATCATAAAAACAAAAATCTCTCCAATTATTTCCATCGAATCCTCTAAAACGATCTGACCAACCTTGATTATTTTTATATATATTTCCTTCAGTATCAGCTAAATCTGTAGCACCAACAGATACAATAAGGCTTCCATTACATGTTAAAAATCCAGTTTCAGTACCTCCAAGAATTTCAATTCCAGCTAAAGGAAATACACATTTATTTACTGTATCAAAATAAATGTCTCCTAAGAATACTGAAATACCTAGAGATTCTGCACCAGATGTTCCTACTATAAGTTTTTGACTAGTTACTGAAGTTGGAAAATACATATTATTAGTTCCAACTAATCCAGTTGTTCCTGATCCAGTAGTTCCTCCAGTAAGAGTTGACCTTAAATTCCCTGAACTATCATAAAATTTTAAAGATTGTTCATCTAATCTCATCCTTCTCACTCCTGCTTTATATGATTCTAACAATGGGGCCCCACCAACAACTGCCATTTGAATAACATCTCCAGATGTAGATCCTTGCATTTTAAAATGTGGAACACTTTTATCTAGCTCTATATATGTGTTTCCTGCTGCTGCTGATTTTAATGTTGTTGCACTTAAAATAAATCCACCAATCGTTCCTTGATCAGATGTTAATGTTTTACTACTGATATCTAAAGAAGTTATTGATGCACCAGTTAAATTAGTAACAGTTACAACAGAAGCATTTAAAGTTCCAGTTATAATATTATTAGCAGTTAATAAACTAGTTTTAATATATCCTCCTACTATTAGGGTTGTATCACAAAGTGCCGCCCCTATAAGATCTTCATAAGCTAATGCCCCAGCATCTGTGAGCCATGCAACATTTTGTTGATTATCTGCAGTTACATCAGCATCAGTAACCCCTACTGTTAATGTTCCATCAATATGCGCATCGCCAATTATTGCATTAGCAATCTGTGCACTATTAGAAATAAATTCATTAACGCTTGCGCTATTAGCACATAAATTATCTACTAAAATTTTATTACCACCCATTCCACCATAGACTTGGAAAATAGCTTCTGATGTTGTATCTGAATTTAAATTAGCTATCGCTATTAAAATTTTATCAGGACCTACAGCATCAGCATAATCTGTAGAAAATTGTAATACTGTTGTGGATACACCAGGCTCTAAATAAATAAAAGTAAAGTCAGCCATATCTCCAGTTGTTCCAGCAACAATAGTATATTCTGATCCGTCTAATAAACTTATAACTTCATCACTTCCAACACTCCAATTTATTTTTCTATAACCATCAGTTACAAATTGCAAAGTACTGGTCCAACCCTGAATTGAAATTTCAGATCCAGGTTGAATCCCAGAAATTATAACATCAGTATCTAAAGTTACTTTTTGGAATCTTGCTGATCCATCATTTATTACATATGCTTTAGCATTCTCATGTCCAGCTGCCCACTGTGTGCTTGTACAACCCAACCAAACATTTCCAGTTGAATCAACGTGAAATGAATTAGCCGTAGTATCTTCATCTGGAATATGAATTTCTCCAGCTACTAAAGAACCAGAGATTACAACATTACCATTTTTATCTAAACTAAATTTTGTAGTTGTTCCATCCCAATATCTCATTGGATACGTTGCGTCTACTCCTGAAATTTCTACTCTCCAGCCATCTGTTGCTGGATCTCCAACTGTTAAGACTTGTGATGCGTGCAACGTTCCTGTTTTAATAGAATCAAAATCTAAAATAGGTGCTTCATCAGGATCATACATGTGTGCTGTGCCATCTACATCTACTGAAATCATACTTCTATTCGGTAACGGTATCTGCATATTACCATTCGTAGCAAGCATTGGAGTTAATCCTTGTCCTCTTGAAGGCAATGGTAAGACATCTATTGATATCACATCAATAGGTGTATTTCTTTCTCCTGTTTCAACTTGTACTGATGTTATTTTAGGCATTAATATTTTAAGTCTTGACTTAATGACTTTAATAATTTTGCTTCTTCTCTTTTTAAGTTCCTGTTTTTTACAACAGAACTTATACTTTTAAATGCTCTAGGAGTTACTTTCGGTTCTCGACTACGAACATAAAGTCCTCTTGGCCTTATAGCACTAATTACTTTCTTTTCTAATCGTTTCTTAGAATAATAAGGATCTCTAGTTTGCCATAATCCAACTTGATTATGTGTTGCTAATGCAGCTCTTTGTGCTCGTTTTGCGCGGAAGTCTTCTTCAATATCTCCTAGATATGGCGCTGGGCCACCAACTACTCTTGCTTCTTTCGTGTCATATATTTCTGCTAGATCACGAGTAAAAAGAAAAGTTAGATTCTGTTCTATTTCCCAGTCCCACCACCATAATACTTTCTTTCCTTCCATCATCATCTTAGCTGTTTTATTTAAATCTCTTTCATGAGAATCTGGAAGTGTATGCCAATAAGATCCCTGAACTTCTATAATTATATTATAACTAGGAATATAAAAGTCAGGTCTAAAGTTTTCAGTTTCTTCTGTAATTTGTATATCTGGAAATTCATATTGAAAAACAAATGGAATTTGTAGCTTTACTAAAAAATCATATACTAAAGCTTCTGGTCTAGTAGCTGGTACTGGACAAAGAACTAAAGGAACTTGGCCAACTCTTAGAGATTCTTCTTCGTGGAATTTATCTAGTTTTCTAAATTCCTCCAATGCACTCTTTCGTTTAACAGTTTTACTTAAAATTTCTCGTTCAATTTTTCCTGGTTCATAATAAGGCATTAATCTTTTTCACGCAATGACATATAGATTATTGCCTGTTCTTCTCCTACTGTAGCCTTCTGGCGAATATCTCTACCTCTCATTGACGTGATAATTACTTTATGTTGATCAGTAGCAGTATAAAATAATAATCCTGTAGCACCAGCATCAGCTTTAACATCTATTAGTTTAATTGGAAGTAAATCTAAAGATGATGTTGAAAGATTAGCTTCGTCATCTGCAGTACAAGTATAATTATCTAAAGCATTTAATGAAGCTATTAAAGTTTTTAGAATACTATAACTCGCTCCAGCTAAATTAATATCGTGAGTATCTGCACTAACATCAGATTCAATTGCAAGTCTTGAATTAACTTGATCTATTGTAATCCTAGAATAAGTTCCAGCTCCAGTATAAGCAAGTTTAAATGCTTTTGTTAAGTCATGGTTTGGACCAACAAAGTTTTTAATTCCTTTTGTTTTTCTAGAAACCCACAAATCGTCCTTAATCATTTCACCACTTTTAGCTTTTGATTGATAAGTATCAAAAACTTCTTCGTCAGTTTTTTCTAATTCATCTCTAGCAAGAATTGCAAATGACCATTCTTTTTCTCTAGCATCTAAACCGTATGGTCTTTCTAAATAATAAGTCCAAAATAAATCTTCAACTGTTGGCGTTGAACTGCCACTGCCAGCTAAAACTACACCATATTGAAATCTCTGTGAGAATAATCCTGGGTCATAAGTTTTTCTTCCACTTACTTGACTACCTTTAAAATTTGCTTCAAACCCAGGAGCTGAATCTCCAGAAGCATAAGCATGTGATGCGCCTGGCCAACTAGAAAATTGAGCAGCTGTATATCTATCATCAAAGTTTGCGCGCATCACAACTGACTGACCACTAGCTAATGGTTTATGATATGAAGTTAAAGATCTAACTAGTTTATCTAAAAGAATAAGGTTAGCATCAAAGCTCGAAGAGATTAATCTTCCTTCAGTTGCATAAGCACTAGAAGAATTAATTACTTTAAGAGTCCCAGTTGCTGAAGCTACATAAACATTAGTGCCTTGTCCAAATATTCTTCCTAGTTTTGTATCTGCAAATCCAGTTATCTGTTCATATTTAAACCAATAGTTTCTATATTTAGATTTTGCAAGCCAGAAATTATCATCACCATCTTGAAAGATTGCCCAAATAATTGGCCCTTGACTACCAACTGCTATCGCATGTTTAAAGTTTAAAAATTGAGAATCTTTATGAATGGTTGTCATTCCAATTGATGCTCCGTTTGTATAAAAAATTCCTTGAGTATAAATATTAAACCAAAGATAATTATCACCCATCTCCATTGATTTAAAGTTTTTAGCATGACTAGTCCAAGAAAAGTCATATAATTCCCAAGGAGCGCCACCACCATCATAACCAAGGAGTCTAGAGTAAGTTCCAATCCATAATCTTTCTCTACCAAATGTTAAACTATTAACTGCTACATCTCCAGATGGAAGAGTAAAGGCTGTATTGTCAAAGTCTGCTAAAGTTCTAGGATCTGTTGTATATTTAACAGCTAAACCAAAAGCTCCATAACAATCTGATCCCCAGACTGCTGCGCTTCTTAAACTAGTTATATCTGTTGCTCCCCAGCTCCCAGCATTATCATCCCAGCGCCAAGTAAATTTGCCACTACCGGGAATACAAGCATAGATATCTGTCTTTGTATTATCTGTAGGATTAGTAAATTCAAAGAAATCAGTAATCTCTGATGCTTCTCCTGTGTCTTTAGCTAGTACCACAGCACCAGTTAAATTAGTAATCTTATAAATTTTTCCATCAACAGTTCCTAAATAAGTATAAGTTAAAGTAACTATCTTAGCTGTAAACTCACTATTAGAGCCAACTGGCATTGTTACAGCAGTTGGAGTTTTAGTTAAAGTTATTTGTCCAGGTTCGTCTTGAACTTCACAGCCATAAGATTGTTGAAACATTGCAGGATCAACATGATACTTTTGATTATGTCCTCTATGAAAGTCAGTAGAACCAGAACGTTGCCAGAAGTCTAAAGCGCTATAGGCTGGTTCTCCAGTAGAAAACTTAGAGCCAAAAAGAGGCGCCTCACCTTCAGAGAAGGAGCCAGGCTGAATCATATACCCTTTATAGTCGATCCATAGGTGATATCTTTTCATATTTATTCTCCATATTTAATCCAGGATTGTGGATTATCTGGATCAATATCTTCTACATAAGGTTTCTTAACATTAGCTGGTTCTAATGTTTCTTTCTTTTCTCTTAATGCCATCTCAATATCTCTATCGTACATATTGATTGTATTAGCAATTACATAAGGAGTAGTCTGATCATCGATAGTTGTTCTAAATTTATCCATTTTCATTCTATCATTAAGTAAAGACTTAAGCGCTGCACGCACTGCGAGCATCATAATAATAGATCTGTGTTCAGGCCAGATATTTAAAACATCTTCATCAGCCGTTACAGAAACTAAATTAGTTTTGTACTCCACTTTCATTATATGCGAGCTCTCAACTATCTTTCTTGTTCGCAATATTAACTGTGCTTTATCCCATTCCCAATTAATTAACTTATAAGGTTCTGTGTCAGTTGAATCATCATAAACCCAAATAGCTTCAATGTCTCTTATCTCTGGACTGACAGCAGATAAATCATATTCTTTTTTATCTGCAGCATCAACAGAGGTATAAGTTCTTTTGAATAATCTTGGATAAGAATCAGCCTGAGTTCTATCAATAAGTCGTTTCCAATTTTGAATTGTAAATACCAAAAAATCCTGATCGTGCATTTCGATAGCACAATCCTTAACAATATCTGATAGTTTAATATTAGCCATAATAATATAATAACAAAAATTTAAGATATTGGCAATTAAATAAACGGTTTCATAAAACCCTTACGAGGTTTTGTTCTAAACAATGGCCTAGGTTTAGGCTTCATTGGATATTGTTTAGCAGCTCTTTCAATCGCTTCTCTTAATTGTGGAAGCCTTTCAACGTCTGCGTCTCTAATATCATGCTTAAGCATAGCTAATTCTTTCCAATAATCACGCCACTCAGCCTTACCCCAAGCTTTTCTATCTTGCCAAATACCTTCTTTAATAAATATTTCTTCGACCTTTTTAGCTAAAGTATCAGGAACTTCTTTAATCGTTCCATAATCATACACAGTTCTATATGCCCAAGCTAGTGTTGGATTCTCTTTTTCCCATTCTTTTAATGGTTCTGTAATAAAATCTTCCAAAGGAATTGAAAATGTAAATTGTTTTTCTGGATGTGCTTTAAAATATCTTTTTCTAATCCAGGTAGGTAATGATTTAAAATAAAAATTACCACGTAAGAAATTTTCATCAATAACTTTCATCCAAGTATTCATTGCCATTAAATAAGCCTTAGTCTTTTCATATTCATTTAGACTACCATCTAAAAAATTATTCTGTACCTTAGGATCTAATTTACCAAAAGCAATTTCACCTTCCTGCGTACTCACCACTAAGCTATCAAAATATTTTTGCAGTAAATCTAAATTATGATTCATTGCTTTAAATGCCTTAGGTTCAAAATATGCTTCAGATGGTAAAGATTGTGCATTCCAGTATACTAATAATTCTGGATTATCTAATAAATATTTACTTCTTTCAGCATAACTATTCTTTGGTATTGCAAAATATCCTTCTTGAAGTTTTAAAACTTCTCTTTTCTTTGGACTAGATTTATCAAACCAAGAATCTTTTAACTCTGGATTCTTCTTTAAGAATTCATTTCTTAATTCTGGATTATCAATTTTAAAATATTCCTCCTGTAACTTAAGTATAGCTTCATCTCCTGCTCTATGATCTTTAAACCATTCTCTTAATTCAGGATGCTCTGCCATAAAATCATCAGCTTCTTTTTGAACTCTAAAATACTTTGTCCAAAAATCCATACCACTTCCAGTAATTGGGGTTCTATCTATAATAGCAAAGTAAGTTTCTTTAATCTTACGAAAGATTTCTTCATCTTTTGTTTCTCTGCGCCTTAACCAGATAGATAACTCTTGGTGTTGTTCCCACCAACGTCTAACTTTCTGAGCATCTTCCCATGTTTTATTTGGCATAACAGAGACTTCTCCTAACTGTTCAAAGAATTTCTTAGCTTCTGGATGTCTATCATAATACATTTCTCTCCATTCTTTATTAATATTAGTATTAAAGAATGATGCACCTTCTTCTGAACTAATTTGTAAACGTCTATGCCATTCACTTGTAAATTCAAAATACTGTTTCATCTTTGGATTTCTTAAGAAATAAGTTTCTCTAATAATTGGTGGAAGACCTTGAAAAAACTCCCATCCTTTAGTTGAATCAGTTCTTCCATGTTCAATCCACTTACCCATAGACCATTGATAAACTTTATTTGCAATATATTTTTCATCTTCGTTCTTTGGATTCTTTAGGATAGCTGTTTCTTTCGGAGTTAATGTTTGATTCTTTTCAATAGCTTCAACTATAGAAACAACAGTCGCTTGATCTTGTTTAAACTTTGGTTTATCAAACCAATAAGACCAAGGCAAAGCTTTAGCTTCCCAGTATTGAGGTAACTCAGGATGTTCTTTTAAGAATTTTTCCTTAGCATCAGAAGTCTTTAATATAAAGTATTGAGCTTGTAAATCTAAAATCTTTCGCTCCCATGGCGGAGTCATAGCAGTCCAAGCTTCTTTGAGTTCAGGATGTAATTCTAAAAACTTTTGCTTTGCTTCAAAATCATATGGATCGATAGCAAAAAACTCTTGAGTTAATTCATATTTTCTTTTAGCTTCTCCCTTTAATCCTTTTTCAAACTCTTCTTGTAGTTGTGGATTCTCTTCATAAATCATTCTCTTCTCTGCTTCAAGCTTTGCTTGATCCATATAAAAAGCTTCACCACTTCCTTCTGGTTTTATTTGATAATTAATTTCTTTTAATTTATCTCTTAAAGCTGACTCTGTTTTTTGTTCTTCTGTAACATCATATCTATGAGTCCACTTAATATAGTCTGGATGCTTAAACCACCAATCTAAAGCCTTCTGTCTGTCTTCATATGTATTTTGTGGCATTGACCAATAGTCTTTTTGATCTTTCCTAAACTGTTCTTGATCTGGATTCTTAAGGAAATATCTATCTCTAGCGCCTTGATACTTAGGACTCCAATAAAAATCCATTGCCTTTTCATAATTAGCTGCTTTAATTAAAGCTTGATATCCTCTATGCCATCTATAAGTTTCCCAGAATTGTGGCTTGTCTCGTTCCCATGCAGCCTGAACTTCAGGACTTAATGTATTTAAATAATCCCAACCCAAACTAGAGAATTCTCCTTTCTGTTTATTTATATCATCTTGTGCCATTAACTTTGCATTCTCTAAAGCAGCCGGATAATAGATTGCTCTATCAGGATGTTTAATAAAATAAACTTCTCTATCTTTAGCTGTAAAGATTTCGTTATTATAAAAATTCTGAAACCAATTCTCTATATTTTCTTGAGCTGTCATAAACCCAAGTTTCTTTACATAAGAAGATTTAAATTCGTGCCATACATTTTTAGCTGGATATCGTTCTAAATGCATAGCTTTAATCTCTGAAGAGAAACTATCCCATAGTTCATAACCAGCTCTTTGCGCTGCGCCTCTAGCCTTTGGTGAAGCTGGTGTCTCTGAATCAATATATACAGTCTTACCGAATGTATTCATAGCTATATAATATTCATAATCATCTTGTTCTTTATCTGTCTCAACAACTAAACGATAATATTCTTCTGGAAATTCTTCTGACTTTGATATTGATTCTTCTACCATCTTTTTAAGCCATGGTAAACTATTTAACTTTGGCATCATTGCCTTAAGTTCTTCAAATGTTTCTGGAATTATAGTACCATCTTCTCTGAAGATATCATTTTGCAAATCTTCTTTAGTATAAGCAACTTCATATCCTTCGCCAGTTATTGCAAACCATTCAGCAGGATGAGTCTCCATTCCTTTTTTTATTTCATTATCTAATTGTTTAAGAATATCAAATGCTGCTCCTCTAACCAAGCTTTTATTAAAAATATATTCTGTTGCTGCGTTTTGTGGAGAATACTCTGCTAGATCCCAATGTCTTTCCATTGCTTCTCTAGCGAGTTTATTATTTGCAAGAAAATAATTTGCTTGTTTTTTTCCTTTACCTTCAAGTATAGAATAATATTTATTTCTATATTCCCAATCATACATATATTGGAAATAAATTTTATCTGTAATTCCATGCGAAGTTGCATCCAGAATTTTTTGTAAATTCTTAGCTGCAAGTAACTTATAAAAATTTTGATATTGACCTTCTGGTAAATTATTTACAAATTTAGTCTTTTCTTTATATGGTAAACGATTATAAACTCCCCAAAGTTTATTTAAATCATCTATTTTTATTAATGGAATTCCAAAGAAATAACTCATTGCAGCATTCATTTTTTTACTACCAACTGCTGAATCCATAGTCTCTAACATTTCATTTGATACTGTTTGAAATGTTGACACTAATTGAAAGATTGGAATTTGCCGTGCATAAATAGCCCAAACATTATTATTCTTTTCTAAATTATAATTTTCTACACCCATTCTTCGTAACATTTCATTTGTGTAACCAAGACTCTTTAAATCTTTTTCTTCATCAAAATATCCTTTGCCTGTAAATTTTTTTATACCTATAGAAATAGATGGATTCCAACCCAATCCAGAGATAGGATGGTTTGCATTATCTAACCATCTACCAAATTCTCCAAATGGATCTTTCCAAACATCAAGTACTTGTTGGTAGGAATATATTGAAAGTGTATACCAATGACCCCAAACTTTAATTCTTTTCTTATACCAATCGGGTAAATCTGAACCAGCTTCTTCTATGGCTTTAAGATAAAATATTGCAGCTCTTAATTGCCCTGGATTTTTAGCTACGCTTTGAGACCACAATATAAAGTTCTTTGACCAGAATCCCCAGAAAGGATATATCCAACGTAATGCTTTTCCTACTTCCGATAAATCCGAGTAATCAAATAATACTCTATCTACTTCTTTAAATCCTTTTTCCAAAATAGCTCCATCTTTCATTTTATATTTTTTTCCCATTGCCAATACCCACTTCTGATCTGTCTTTTTTAATTTACCCCGAACTAAATCTTCTGTGATTCTAGTTATTTTATTAAAATTTTTCTTACCAGGAACCAACCCTCTAAGTTTCAATAAGATATCTTTTTGATCTCCTTGCATCTTGAGTATATCATCCCATAAAGATTTTACTGCATCATCAGCGTATTTAAAAGTTGCATTTAAAAACAAAGCTTCTTTTCTTAAAACTTCAGTTTGAGCATACAGATTCTCCATTCCTCGTTTTATTTTTAAGATTTTTTGAAATGCTCTATTTGCTAATTTACCAAATACTCCAGTTCTATCAACTAAATAAAATGAGAGCGCTTTCATAGTTTGATTATTGAATGTTGGATTCTCAGCTAGAAACATAGTTCCATGTTCAAACTTTCTTCCAATTACAGTTCTAGCTTGTAATTCTTTCCTGATATATTTCCATCCAAGAGGAGTACTTGCTAAAGAAATATTCTTGTATGACTTTGCAGTCATACCTCCTTCAGCTAATATCCCCATTTTTAAACTATCATCCATCATATTTCTAACACCCCAACCTGGACGTAAAAATAATACAGAATATTTCCAAAGAGTTTGTGGTGTATTTAGAAGTGACAATATACCTCTAAATACATTTGCTTGATGAGGATGAGTTTGTTTCCATGAACCAGTTCCTAATTGTTTAAGCCATAATGGTGCAGCTATTAAACGCTTATCTCCTATCAATTCTAAATCCCACAATTTTGAGGACTCTGCTCCTGTAATGTTTGTATATAAACCACATGCTTTTCTTACCTCTTTAACAGAGCCAGTTTTAATACTTGTCAATTCCTCAAACTCTTGCCCCCAATCATTAATAGCTTTTCTTTGTTTGTCTGTATAAAAAGATTTTGATTTTCCTTTATTTATTATTTTAAGTATACGCCGCTTAGCAATTTTTTCTGCTTCATTTATTTTACCTCGTGATAATGCACGAACAAATTGTTTCGGCTTACCTAAAAACTCCATAACTACTGGATCTAATCTAGGAAACTTACCATCTTTAATAGCTGCTTTTGTATATTTAATTAAAGCTTGTCTACTATCTATTCCAATGTCACTAAGTATAGCTTTAAAATCTTCTGCTTTCATTAGATTAGTTCTTTCAGTAATAGAACGCATCATACCTGGAACTAAATCATATGGATCTAAATCTTTAACTAATCTTGGCAACTCATATCCTGGAATTAATTTAGGAATATCATTGTTAATATTTTTATCTATCTGACGTTTAAGTTTTGGATTCTTTACTTTAACATAACCTCTTCGATATGGTTCAAAATATGGAATCTCTTTCATATTAACTTGTATTCCCCCTTCTAAAATATCTATCATCTGCTTTCCTTTTTTACTTCCATACTTTTTAATTATTGTTTGAGCTTGTTGTTTGGTTAATTTCTTAGGATAAAAGATAGCTATTTCATCTGGACTTAAAAGTTTTTCTTTCTTTGCTAAATTAGCTAAACTAGTTTTAACTTGAGCCAAAGTATTCTCAGATCTAGATGATAATCTTCCCCATGATCGTAAACCTATTTTAAGATTTAAGTCTACAGCTTGTTGTGCTTCAATCATTATCGCATACATCTTTCTCATAACTATTTTTTTATCAGCTGGGCATACCACTCCAGTCTTCCCTGTAAAAATTTCAGCAATCAAATTATATATTTTTTTAAGTTCAGGATTCTTTGCAATTCGTTTTTCAAGATTTGTAATTAAGAATTCATCTAAAGTCATTCCATTAAAAAATTGATGAGCATTAACTTCTGATAAAGCTTCAGCTCCTTTATTGAAAGACATAGCACTAACGTCATCCATTGTTCGAGCAACATTTTTATTTATAATATTAATACTAAAAGTCTTATTGGGATTAGACAAAGATTTCATCCCCATAAATTTTGCTAACTTAGGACTCCCCTGCACAATAAATGAAAGACCAGCTGAATTTTTTGGCTGATTCAACATAGCCCACTTTTTTTTACTTACTAACCAATTAACATTTTCTACTCCTTTAATTTTTATCCAAGGAATATTAACTGGCTTACCCATTTTCCCATGTATATTTCTAACTGCATCACTAAAAATTTTTAGTTCTGCTTCTGATTTCTTAATTTTTTTAACTACAGATGGACTAAATTCTTTATTTAAATACTTAAGATATTGTTTGCGCATCGCTGGCTTTTCTGAATAGATACGAAGTTCTATTATTTTAGGTTGCATCCACTTCTCTACTTTTCCTCCCATAGTCCTAGCCATAGAAGTAAATGTTGCTTCTGCTTGAAGACTCTTCTTTAAGGACTTTATAACTACCGGAATATCTTCTAATTGATAACCTACTTTTACTAATTTATTTATTTCACCATAAAAACCAGGATCAATTTCTCCTAAGAATTCAAAATACATTTGATTCTTAGTTTTAGCACTAACTGATAATGTTTTTCCTTTCTTTACACCCATAAAAATATCATCAGGAGTTATTTTACCAGCAGCAATATCTTGTAATCGTTTAATTCCAGCTTTATCGGGAGCATACTTGTCTATCATCCTAGTAAGATTAGCATCAATCTTTGATTTCCTTTTATCTAATAAAAATAATTCACTTTGTATTTTTTGCTTTTCACCACTAGGGACATGCTTTGGCCAGTGTTTTGCAAAACTTCTTTCAAGAACATCACTAACGTTTGGAAGACCATACCTACTTTTTATTAACTTAGTAAATGGTTCTCCAAGCTGATTCTTTAAAGCTTGTCCAACAAATTTAGAAACACTTA
>Ga0222694_1000122_pt1 | contig 19737 bp, 25 predicted proteins | sample AntAcemetage1333_FD_181145 | JGI IMG/M metagenome (GOLD analysis project Ga0222694, IMG submission 181145) | Saline water microbial communities from Ace Lake, Antarctica - #1333 | ecosystem: Environmental > Aquatic > Non-marine Saline and Alkaline > Saline | place: Antarctica: Ace Lake...
GTAACATACTGTTGTAATCAACTGTAACTCCTTCAAGGTCTATATCAGTATTTGCGGGAGCAAATATTTTCTTAAATAAGTCCCCTATCCAAGTACCAATATCTATAAGGCCAGTAATAAGAGCTCCAAATGCTATTTCGAAGACGCCAATAATAAAGTCCCCCATACCAGCAATAATATCTTTAAATCCTTCCCAAGCTTCAGTAAATCCATCAACTATTGTTTGCCAAGCTGCTATTGCTGCATTTCCATCCCAAGTAAATAAAGCTGTAATTGCCTCAACGATACCCGTAATAATTGTAATTACTCCACTAAGAGTATTAATTACTCCTGTAACTATATCAACTACTGGGTCGTATAAATATTCCATAAATATATCATAAATAGTAACAAGAACATCAACTATACCATCAATAACGGTTTTAATACCATCAAGTAAAAATTGAAGGATAAAAGAAATAGCTTCAAATGCTATAGTAGCTGCTTCTGTAAAAAATTCTAATACCCAATCCCATACATTTTTAAATACATCTTTCATAGCTGTCCATAAAGCACTTAACGCTTCAACAAGTGGGTCAAACTTAGAAGCAAAATTATCTATTGCCTCTCCTATTTTACCCTCTGTAAATTCAACAACTATTAAATCTATAAACTCTTTAACTATCTCTATAATTGGGTCAAATACAGTAAGTAAATCAAAAAACTTATCTTTAAGTTTTTTAAACGATTCATCAATTCTATCTGTAAACTCACCCGTTTTATCAGCTAAATATACAAACCCAGCTAATAACCCCATAACAGCTGCTACAATAGCTAAAACTATTGCTACTGTTCCTGCCGCCGTTGCGGCTATAATTTCAAGTCCAGTTCCTATAGATGTTATTAAAGTACCTGCACCACTGAATGCCAATACTAATCCAGACCAAGCGAGTGCCAAACCGTCAACAAGAAGAGAACCGGCTGAAATTATAACGCCCGCAGTTTCTATTGCTATTCCTATTAATGAAAAACTAGAAAGTGCTGGAACTATTGCTGTAACTATTCCACCGATGGCTAATGATAAAGCCAATACGGATAATGTATTTGCATCAAAATCTATAATTATATTTTTAATTGTTTCTATAAGTATCTTAAACCAACCATCAGTTTCTTCCATTGCTTTATTTAATGGTTCAAATCCATCTGTTATTAAAGAAGTTAAGGATTCTAATACATCAACTACAAACCCAGATAATACTTCTACTATTGTTGTTGTTGTTTCTCTTAATACTTCACCAACACCACTATCGCCAATTTTATCCCATAAGGTAACGAAACTTTCTTGAAGTCCAGGAATTTTAAGCATTATAGCATCATATAAACCTATAAATGCTTCCTTAACATTATCCCAAGCAGTTACTAATCTAGATGTATATACATCATTTTCGTCCGTGAATAAAGTAAATGCTACGCCTGCTGCTAATAAGTACGTCGGTATAAGTAATAGTGCAGCTACTATACCAGTAAAAGGATTAAGTATAGTTACTACTGCTGCCGCTACCGTGGCAAATACTGGTAATACAAGTCCAACAGCACTAGAAAATAAAGTAAGTATTCCTACTAATTTTCCAATTACTCCTACAACCAACCCAAATATAATAAGTAAAGGTCCAATAGCTGCTGTTAATAACATAATGTCAAGTATAACACCTTGAGTCATTTGTCTTTCCATAATAGGTTCTCCAGCTTCGTCGAACTGTGGAACCATATTTCCTTCTTCATCCATAGTATGTTTCTGTACCATTTCGCCTTCTAAGTCTATACCAAATACATCATTTAATGTATCTTTAAAAGATTCCCATTTATCTACCATAAAATCTACTACAATTTGTGTAGCATTTTTTAATCCAAATAAATTATCCATAAAGTCATCTATTTTATTTCTAATAACGCCAACTACTATACCAATGTGGTCTTCTAATCTAGACCAGTTAGTTATATAATCCATTATTACAGATGTTCCTTTTTGCATATCAGAAAACTTATTTATTAAATTAGTTAATGACCAAAGTAAAGTAATTACTGGTACATTAAATAATTCTCTTAATTTTAGTAAAGCCCCTTGAGAAGCTGATTTAAAGTAAATCATTGCTCCAGGAAGTCCTTGTAATAACATTTCCTCCATTGTTGCGGCAGTAAGTTCTCCCTCTTCTAGCTCTTTGAAATAGGCAGCAAAAGCATTACTTCCATCTTCTGTTGCTTCAGCTTGCTCTTTTAATAATATATTCATAGGTCCAAGAGCACGTGTTCCATATAGTACACGAAGTGTAGCCATACGTTCCATATCTCCCATACCTTCTAATCCTTCATTTACATTTCTAAGTTGTTCCTCAAAGCTTACTAGGTTACCTTCTTCGTCTGTAACAGAAACACCAAGTTGTCTTAGTTTTTCTGATGCTTCTGAAGTTGGCGCTACAATCTTTAAGATACCCATTCTTAATGCACGTCCCGCAATACCTGCACGAATACCATTATTGGCTAATATACCCATTGCTGCTGCTGTTTCTGCTAATCCCATACCTGCTTGATGGGCGATAGGTCCAGCAAACTTTAACCCATTAACTAATTCCTCTACAGTCTGGTTAGAACTTGTAGCAGTACGTGCTAATATGTCTACAGCTGAAGTAAGGTCTGTTGCTGCAATATCAAACTGTGCCATTAAGTTGGCAGCATCCTGTGCAGCTGTCTTTAAGTCTACATCCGCGATAACAGATAAACTGGTAATCGCAGCTATTGAAGCATCAATATCTTCTATACTAAATCCGGCTAACCCTAATGTTGCCATACCCTCAGCAATTTGAATTGCAGTTCTGGCTGTTGTACGTCCTAACATTTGAGCTGTATCATTTAGTTTTGACATATCTTTAGTTGTTGCGTTAGTAACGGCTTGTACACGGTTCATTGCCCAATCATAGTCCCTACCTAGTTTAAGTGCTGCTACACCTATTGCAACTAAGCCACCAATCATAATCTTAGACATACGTTTACCAGCGTGAATCATACTACTACTAGCTCTGGATAAACTCTTTTGTAATGATTTTATTCCTTTATTAAAATGAGAGTTATCAACACATAGTTGAACAACTAATCTTTCAATTACCGTTTTTTGTGCCAAACCACTCACCTCCGCTTGTGAGTATTACAGTTGTGCTATATCTACACCTGTTATTCCACCAGTTTCTTTTTCCTTTGCTTTCTTTTTAATATCTGCTTTCCAATCATCAAACGTAGAAGAACTCATTGATTTAGACCAAAGGTCAAACAATTTGTCCTCGTTTGATTGTTTCAATGCTACGCTTATTTTTTTAACTGCTATCTTTAAATCTTGGTCAAATATAAAATCTAAGTTTCCATATCTTAGGTAAAGAAGGTCTTCTAGCTCGTCCCAACCTATAGAAGTTTCAAGTTGAACAAACGTGAGAAGAATTTTACGAAACCCGGATTTGTAAACACTGCCAATACTGCGTCAACAGCTTCCTCTTCTTCCATATCTAATACTTGTTTAGCAGTATAATCTTCTAGGTAATACCCCATAAAGTCTGCTATTAAATCAAACTTGTCAGCTACAATACCAAGTAACTTTAAAGCTACTTCGAAGAATCCTGCGCTAGACGAAACGCCCTTATGATTAAGGGCAAATTCTCGTAATTTAGCTATATCGTTTTCGTGTTCCTTATATAGTTCCTTACGTTCTTTAGCACTAACATTATTTAATAGATAAAGTTCAACATCTGCTTCTGTTCCAAGCATTTCCTTTTGAGCCCCTGTTAGTACATTTAATATATCGTTTATATCTTCTTTTTTTAAGTCAAGTTGTGTTACTAGTTTCGAGATTTTTTGCACATCTCTGAATTTGAATACTTTTACATTCATTTATAATTCCCCCTTGGAATTTTTTTTAAAAATAAAGGGTGTTATTAGATAACACCCTTTAAATTATCTTTTTTACGCGGCAGTTGTAAAGTTAATTACAGTTGCTCCGCTTTCTTGTCCATATACGTCAGTAAGGTTATACACTATTGTGTAGTCAGTAGAAGCTGTTAAATCTACTGCTGGAGTAACTGTAATTATCTTACCAGTTACATCGACAGTTAAAGTTGCAGTTACTAAACCAACCCCATCTTCCATTAAGAATACATTAGCTGCATCAGTTGCATTAACGAATGCTCCATTTGCTGAAGTTATTGTTGGTATTACATCAACTGCTACACCAGCGTCTCCATCAGATGGATTTGATGTAATTGTAAATGCTGGGTCAGCAGCATATACATAATCAAACCAAGTATCTCCTTCGTCAGTATAATTCACATTGTCTTCATCTGCTGTAGCCATAATTAATGATTTGTCTACACCACTGAAAGTTTTTTCAAAGTTTGTTGCTACAAATTGAGCTGTAATAGTTCCTGTTTGGAAGTTTACAGAGTCATTTTTAGTCTCGTTTGCTTGGTCTGGTTCTGAGAATTTACCTTTGAATAATTTAACGAAACTAGATGTTCCATTAGAGTATGTTTGTTCATACATAATTGCGTAGTAAGGTGCTGTGTTTTCACTTGTCAAGTAACTTACTCCACCTTCAGTAGGACGTCCAAGTACTTCTGATAATAAGTCATCTGGTAAACTATCTTTTTCTATACTAACATCTACCATACCAACACTAGAATAAACAATAGCTGCTTTGTTGTCGGTATATAGTGTGTCAGTATTAGTTCCAGGATTTACATCAATTTTAATAAGTCCAGGAACTCTTTCTGGTGTACCATACGCTAACAAAGTTGAGTCATCTTGACTTAACAATGCGAAGTATAGGTTCTTAACACCAGTACGTACTTTTTGTGTTTGTTTTCCCATTTATTTTGCCTCCTATAAGTTTGAAGGAAATTCTTTCTTATACGTCAAGGATAAGTGGCTAACTCTCTCCTCAATCTCTCTCTTCTCGCTTTCGCCAACTTTAGCGTAACCAAGTGTAAGTACAATTCTATCAATTTCCAGTTTTATTGCATTAAGGCTAAAATCAACTAAAGACGTTGACGGTAACCATATATCCACATTAAAATATAATTCATCATATATTGGTTTATTATCCACAAATAAAGCGTGTGTTCTTTCATCCAATATATAAGTAATACGTGGAAAGTTTGATGCTGTGTTTGTTCCAAACATCGAAATGATTGGATATTTGTTTGATATTTTGGAGATATCATCATCAACTACCAGCAAAATAGCAGAGTCAGTTTTTAAAGCATAATATAACTCTTCTTGTGGTGTCATCTAATTCTCCTCCTAATTTTAGTTTTAAGTGTGTCTGAAAACCTACCAAGATTTTTTTCTAGTGCTTTATTAAAGAATAACTGTGGTTTTTGTCCTTCAGTATAAAAGAACTCGCCCGTTGATTCCTTTCTATACACCCATCCACCTTTTCTACCTTTACCAAATATATTATAAATACCTGTACCAAACTCGGCATATTCTGCGTACGGTGCGTTAACACCGACTTCGTAAGTACCAAAGATACTTTTTTTCTTAGAATATACAGAACTTTCAAGTTCTCCTGTTTGTGTTTGTAAACTAGAACGAATGTTATTTCTTGTGTCTCTAGCAATTCTTTCAGAAACCTCTTGTGAAGTCTCTTTTGAACTTTTATTACTATCTCTTAAAAACGAACTGAACTTAGAAACAAGCCCACTAAAACCCTTTTTCCCAGTTTTAGATGAAAAGATTCTCCATCCTTTTTTACACGGTTGAAGCATTAAATAGTAGCCTTTGATAACAGCATTTCTTGGTGTGTAGAATAGGGGTCTAGTATTTTATCTACGGTATAAGTAATACCCTTAATAATAGCTCTATCTCCCGCTAACACCGTTGTTACCTCTTCTGTGTGTACATATAATATAAACACATCTTCAGCTTGTGTGCGCCCGTATTGTCCTGGAAATAATTTTCCATCTTCCGCTTGTAAGTTACAACCTATATTACTAAGTAATGTATGATAAACAGGATACTGTGAGCCTTCGGAATTAGTCTCTACTGTCGCTCTTTGAAAAGTTACTGAATTATCTATTATTAACATTTGTTGATTCCTCTAATAAATCCAATAACTCCTGTTTTTTTACAGTACTACTATAATGAACTCCGAGCTCCTCTAATTGTCCCTTAATTTGTACAACGGTAATTGAGTATTTGGTAAGAACTCCAAGTTCGATAAACTTTAAAGCCACATCTTCTTCCATCTCAAAGATATAACCTTTCTTATATCTTACATTGTCTTTCTTAGTAATAAAATGAATACCCTTAGTGAATATATATTTTTGCATTTTATTACCACACTCCTATCTTCTTGTACTTTTGTAAAGTACTAAACTCTCTAGCGCTTAACAGCTCACCAGTGAATTTAAGTGTCAAACGGCCTTGTTTTAATTCTTTAAGTCCGTGACTTTGACGTTGATTTTCCCTGTGTTTAAGAACAACAAGTTTAATTGCTATTGCTTCTAAACTACGTGGTAATGTTTGTGCTACTTGGTCTGTAACGTCCTTCGGTAGTATATAACCATAGTCGTAATCGACAGTATAGTTTCTACGTGTTCCGAATTGGTCTCCAGTTAACCCTACTATATAACTAGATTTTGTCCAACCTACATCACGGTAAACCATACCCGCTTTATAGTCGTCCGCATCTACTAAAAAGTTCGTTATTGCTTCTGTCCCGTATAGAATTTCGTTAACCACTAATATTGGTCTACCTTTTAATAATAAATAGTTATCGGCTGAGCCACCAACAACTTCAATCTTGTTACTAATTTTACCAAAGACTCTACCAGTTTCTTCTTCTATAAAATCTGTAGCTTCATTAATATATCTAATTAAAGTTTCGTCAATACTATTATTATCATAAGATACTCCAAGTTCGTCTTTAACTCTTTCGATAGTAGTTAATGCATTACTTACTAAACATTCTGCCATCGTTTCTACCTCCTAATTTACCAGCACTAATGCCTTCATTAATAAACTGTACTTGTAATTTTAAGTACGTTCTAATTTCATCAACGTTGGTATATATAGTTGGTATCATAATTGAACGGGAGCTTGCAAACTTACGTAACTCCTTTAAATCCTTTACATCTAAACTGCGAGCAGAAAATAATTTTCCACCCGAGTCCAGATTATGTATAGCTCTCATAAACTATTTGTTATTTTTCTAAGAATTCAGTTGCTGTAGGTGTATAGTTTTGGTCTCCAAGTGCGCATACTACTGCGATAGTTGATGTTCCAGCTTTTGATGTAACGATAACAGCTTTAACATATCTTTGTAATCCAGATACTGCTACTTCAAATACTTCTGTTGCAGTGTCATCTGTTTCTGTACCAGTAATAGCTGCGAATTTTGCTGCAGGAACTGCTGTATAATCTCCAGCTAATGTTTCACATTGTGTTAAACTAATTGAATAGGCAACTTCGTTAGTTGCTACAATATCAATTGCAAGAATTGCATTTCTAAAGTTAAGTGTATCAAAAGCAACTGAAGTTAATGTAGCTGCAGCTGCTACTGCTTCTTGATTAAGAACAGATAGTGATACTCTGTTTGTAATAAATAAGTTCTTCATTTATTTTATTCCTCCTATTATTATTGTGCAACCCGTTTTGTTAACGGGTTACAACGTATGTTAACCTAGCGTTTCGCTATATCTGTTTGTTTAATATATTTCTAATTCAGTAAGTTATACTTACGATGCAACTGTGTTGAATACTTGTTTAACGAATGAAATACCACGCATTAATTTCATGTCGTGTTTCATAATAGCTCTATAAACTGTAAAGTCATTAGTAAATGCATTAATTACTTTACCGTCTTCATCAGTAAATGTAGTACTTCCGTCCATAGCTAATTCTACTTTGAACTCTTCACCAATCAACATATCGCTCCATTTCCCGAAGAAAATATCTGTTGTTGAACTAGATGTTCTAACTTGGTTCGAAATTAAAACTTTGTAACCTAACATTGTTCCTTTGTCAGTTAATTCTCTGTTAATAAGTCCTTCCCCTGTGTCTCTTTCGTCTGAAAGGTTTTTCCAAGAGTCCCAACCCATTACCCAACCAATACTTGCGTCAGCTAAGTTAATATTTTTAAGTCCTAATAAAGTTACGATTGCAACTAATTTAGTTCTTGTTGGTGCATTTGCATAAGCATCTGGTACTTGAATGTCGGGTGTATTTGCTATACCTAGAGGTGCATCTTCTCCACCAGTTCCGTATAAACAAGCGTAATCCATAGCTTGTGCCATTGTTTCTAACATATTATCTAAAACAATTCTATCTGCGTAATAAGAGTTAGTTCTTAAAATATCGTTTGACATTGCTGTTAAACTCATTAATTTTTTAGAACTTAATCTAACTCTACCTAATTTGATGTTACTAAATGCTGCAGCTCCACCTTCAGGAATATATTGTGCAGTTAATCCACCGATTAATTTATTAATACTAATATTACCTTTTTCCATAGGAATTACAACTGCTCCCATTTCTTTAACAATAGTTCTGTTATAAAGTAAGTCAATAAATTCGTCTGAATAGATTTCAGGAATTAATAATCCACCGTCATTTTCTTCCATTAATGCTTTATCCATTTTTGCTAAGAATGCTGTATCTTTTGCATATCCTTTTTTCAAGAAGTCTGCTTGGAATTTTGCAGGGTTTGATGAAGCTTTCATATTACCAGAAAGAATTTCTCTTTGTGTGTATAAAATAGCTTTTGCTAAACGTGCAAACATAATTCCAGGTTCGTCGCTTTTATTGTGACGATTTGGTGTTTCTTTTTGTGGGGCAGAAAGCAAAGTACTGTAATTCTTACCAACTAATACTTTGTCTATTGCAGATTGTACAAGTTCTTCCACTTTTGCCATAATTTCTTTTTCCATTTATAAAGTCCTCCTATATTGTACATAACTTTTTATTTTTGTTCTGTAAGTCCTAAATATTTTGCAATTTCTTCAGTTATTTGTTCTTTTGTTTTTTGAAGTGGCTCATCTTCATCAACGGGTGGTACTATAACTTCAACAGCTTTAGCGGCTGTATTAGTTTTAACTTGTTCTTTTAATACGTTTATTTCTTTTTCTAAACCTTTTACTACAACTAACAATTCCGTAACAGATTTCTTAAACTCTATTTCGTCGTTAATTGCTTTTGCTTCGATTTCATCTGCTAAACGTTTTGTTTCTACTGCTTCATCTTCTAAGCGTTTGGCTTCTTTTGCTTCATCTAAAGTTTTTTGTTCATCTGCTAAACGTTTTTCTTCAGCTAATCTTTCGTCTTCTACTTTTTTAGCTTTAGTAGCTTCTAATTCCTTAGCTTTCTTTTCTTCTTCAGTCATCTCGTCTACCTCCTTATCAATTCTTTTTAACATTCCCATACTCTTCATATGTTCTTGGTCTTCTTTGTTAAAAAGTCCTTTTGAAACACCTAACATAAGTGCTTCTGGATTTGCTGGTACAGTAACGGCTGATAACTCAAGTAATTCGTTTTTCAAAAACACAAAAGCACCGTTCTCACCTTTGTCTTCGTCATATTCCCATTCTTTAATCATAAATCCAACACTAGTTGCATTTAAGAAACCACTTTTAAATAATCTGTATACAGTGGCAGCGAAAGGATACTCGTCGACAGCAAACTTAATTTTAAACTCTAATCTTTTTAATTTCTTGTTAACTTTTACAACTAAAGCTTTACCTATTGGTAAACCTCCGTGGTCGTGTCCCCACAAAAATACTGGGTTCTTTTCATAGTTGTCAAGTTCCCAACCATTAGCCATAATAATATCTCCATCTCTATCAATAGCTTCGGAACTACCAACAATATCTAATGTGTATTCTTCGTTTGGGTCTGTACTAGCCTTAACGTCCATAACATAATTTTTGTCTTTAAGTTCCTTGTAAGTTTTTGGAGTTTTACTCATCGTCTTTACCTCCTTCATCCCCACTGTTATCAGTTACCTCTGGTTCTTTAGGTAACTGGTCTTCTAGTGGTTTTTTTATGTTTATCGGGGTTCTATTTGCTGGTATAAAGATTAAATCGTTATACTCAACTCCTATTTCCGGTAAATCCTGTCTTAATAATTTACTAATACCATTACGGTATTCCTTTAAAGTTATTTTTCCACCATCAAAGGCTTTTTCTAATACAGATAATTGAAACTCGTCGTTGTCTTCTTCTTTTCTAATAAAAACAAATCTAAGACTTTCTGAGTTTTCATATTGTCTTAACAGTTGCCACGTAATTGCTTCTTCAAACTCAATAAACATTGGGTTTAAAACTTCGTTACGATAAATATCTCTAGCAGCAATAACTGTTGCTTTGTTACTATTTTCAACATTACCCATTATTTCTGGTGGTATTCCAAAGTGTTGCATTACTAGGTCTCTATAAAATCTACGTGATTCTACAAAGTCCATTTCTCTGTTGGTACTATTTAGTACGTGTACTTTAGCGTCCCAATTAAGAAATGCAGCCTTACTTGAATTAATCCAACCACCGAACTTTTGAAACCAACTACGTTCGGCCTTTCTAATTTCTTCGTCGTCTGCTTCATCTGGTGCAGTAATTATAATATTTGGTTTAGCATCGTTAAAGAAAAATCTTTTAGCGAACTTAGCCATATATTCATCTGTTTCTATTTCGTCTCCTAAAGGTTCAACACGTCCAATACCTCTTCCCAATGGGTTAACTGGATTTGGATTTTTACGATAAAACATATCTTTTTTATCTACGTTTATTTTACTTCCTCTAGGTATAAGTATTTCGTACCCCTTACCATCTGATAGTATTGTTACCCAACTAGGGGGAACAAACCACATAAACTTTGGAGTTTTATCTAGGTTTCTTTCTATAACACCAAACGCTTCACCTTTTATTAGGTAATGTACTTGTGCTAAATAAAGACTTGATGTCCCTGTTATATTAAACTCTGGGTTAGGTTGGTATAAAAACTTTAACAAATCGTGGTCTTTTATTTCTTTTTCCACACCGTTAGCTTGAGTTTTAATTACCTTACCACGAGTTGTTGCAATATCTGTAGCCATTTTAGCTACTGGACTTAACCTAGGACTTTCGTTAAACGCATTTAGCCATTCTGTAGTATCTCTACTAGGTGGGTCTTGTCTTGTATTAACAAAAACATTACCGAACCCTTTTCTACCAATAGAACCAGCTTTAATTGCTACTTTTGTAAATTGTTCTAATAGTCCCATTTTATCCTCCTTCTAGAAGATTCTCATTTTCTTTCTTTTATTTGCTACGTCAACATATATACGTCTTAGTCCAGTTGATAAGGAATCGGAAAAGTCATCGTGTGGTACATACGGAAACTTAGCTAACTCTGTTTCACAATCTGGCCACCAAGCATATTTTTGTGCTCGTGCTGTAGAGCTAATATCTGGAACTAAGAAGTTACCTGCTTCCATAAATGGAGTAACAGACGTCATTCTAGTTACTTTGTCCTCTACTGGTGTCGTAGGTATAATTCCAGGAATTGTCATATCTAGTACTTGCATAATGGCAGGTCCGTTGGCTTTATCCTCAATAATTATTTCAATAGGTAATGGAGTGTTATTTTTGTCTAAAATAAACTTCCACTTTTCTTTCATATCTCTTACTGCGTCTAATGTTTTGATAAAACCTATTTGTTCCTCAAATACATCGATTAGATACGTTGTTGTACCATCTGTTAATAAAACACTACAAGCAACATTATCGTTTCCTATTTTTTCTTTGTAATTCATGTCCCAAGCCTGTACTATTTTATAAGCATTTTTTCTACGTTTCATTATTTCGTCATTATATATAGGTAAACGTTTCCACTTTCTAAACCACTCTGGATTAATTAAGTTTCCTCCAGGAGGTGTAGGGTCTTGTAAAAACTGTGAAGTATAAGTTCTAGCCCCTTGCTCTTTTTTTGTTTGAATAATCCAAGACAAAGGCATTCTGTTTGGCCACAGTACATCTCCAGTTTTAAATGTCCAAGTTTTATCTGTAATAGGACCTGTATAATGTCTGTCATAATCTGTTTCTGCTGGTAAAGTTATTAACTTATAAAAATCATAGTTATCTTTTATGTACCCACTAACATCATTATAGTGTAATCTTTGCTGTATATTTACAATAACTCCTTTTAAGAAGTCATTTAAACGTGTAGGTAATGTTTGAGTTAAGAAGGCAATTGCTCTCTTTCTATCGGCTTCTGATTCTGCTTGCTTTGGATTTTGAATATCATCGAGCATTACTATGTCCCCACCTTTTCCGGTAAGTGTTCCTCCTACTGATGTGGCAAACATACTTCCTTGTCGTGTGTTCTCGAAGTAGGTCTTTGTGTTCTGTTCGTCCTTTAATTTAACGATATTTCCCCAATTTTCTATATACCATTGACTCTGTATAATTTCACGTCTTTTCTGGTTCAAATCCATTGATAAATCGTTAGAATAAGAAACAGTAATAAACTTTTTACTAGGGTTATGTATCCAAACCCAGCACGGGAAAAAGACATTCATAAATAGAGATTTCATTGTACGGGGTGGTATATTAATATTTAATCGGTTTTTAAATACATTGTCCGACAGGTGTTTAACATACTCTTCCGATAAACCAATTTTAGTACCAACGTCGTCGATTACTAATAAAAGTAGTTCCTCTTCTAAATAGTGTAAATGCCAATTATCTTTAAATTCAATTCCAGGCTCAATTATCTTCCAAGCCATCTTTGTAAAATCTAATAAACTTTTTTCCGCGATAAGTTTATTTATAAGGGCTAAACCCTCTTTACTACCTATTAATTCTTTGTTATTCAATTTCTTTTACCACTATATCTTCCTTCTTTTTAAGTTCTATTAAACCTTTTAGGTCATCAACACTTAATTGTTCCAATGCTTCAATATTCGCACCAGATAGTTTTGTAGTTTGCACGGTATCTACTTTGTTTTTCCAATTCTTAGGTCTAATGTTTGTTAAAGCAAACTTAGATGCTGATATACTAGGTCTAGCTACTTTCTTAACAGCTACAACATCTCCAGCTTTAGAAAGTGTTTCTTCATAGTAGTCATAACCTACGGCCTCTCTAAATAAAGCAGTTTCTAATGAATCAGCTAATAAGTCAGTTCCCATTTCAAATGCTTTTCTAAATTCTGGGTACTCTTTTCTATATTTAAAAAATAATCCTGGAGAAACATCTAATATCTTACAAATGGTTGATATACCCTTACCATCTGTTCTCCACTTAATAATATTTTCTAAGTATGGTCTTATTTTTCTTTTATAGACTAAAGCCATTGTTTCCTCTACTTCAGCAACGTCTACATCTATAACAATGACATCGTTTGTCTCAGGGTCGTTTACAGTTCTTTGGTATACTTTAGCCATTGAAACATCCTCCTTCATTTTTTCTCACACATACAACTTTATTACTAATGATATTATACCACAAATAAATCATTATGTAAAGAGTGAATTTTAATTCTTTTGTATTTTACACTTATATCCTGTTTTTAATTAAGTACTTTATATGTTTTAAGTAATATATATATTATAGGTAACCCTACGGTGGATACCCCTCCACCCTACGGTGGATACCCCCCCCTTATCTGTGTATCACACAATACTATTAATTAAAAGATATTCTAGTGTTAGTTGAAATAGTCTAATTAACCTCTTTACAAACCAATTGATTTGTGGTAAACTGTATACAGTAAATAACAGGTGGTGGTTAGTGTGGATATTATAGAAGAGTTTTTACGGGAAGACCTTAAACAGTTACAGGAACAACCATATGAAGATAAATTAGAAAGAACAAAAATGAAAGTTAAAGACTTTATAGATAGTGTAGGATTAGACAAGGCTAGTTTAATGTTTAGTGGTGGTAAAGACAGTACGGTACTTTTACACATAGTAAGAAATATGTATCCTAGTATTAGAGTAGTTTTTGCAAACACGGGTATAGAGTTTCCAGAAGTTACAAAGTTTGTAAAAGAAACTCCTAATGTAGAAGTAGTAAGAACTCCTTATAAACAGATAGATATTTATGAAAGAGTAGGTTATCCTGTCGTTAGTAAAGAGGTTAGCAAAAGAATTAGGGACGGTCGCCGTTCATCTAATAAAAGAGTATTAGACGCTATTTTAGGATTAAGAGGAGATTTACAAAAATTAAATAAACATTACTTACATTTTTTAGATACAGACTTTGTGTCGTATCAGGTTAGTAATAGTTGTTGTTATTATTTTAAGAAAAAACCACTTAAAGCTAATAAAAATATTTTTGTAGGAACTAGAACAGAAGAGAGTTTATTACGTACAAAGACTTGGATGCGTTATGGTTGTAACCATTTCGGCGTAACTAAAAACTCAAGTGCTCCGTTGTCGACTTGGTTAGAAGTGGATATACATAAGTATATTAAGGACAATAACGTAGCCATTAGTACCATTTATACAGAGAAGGGTGCTTTAAGAACAGGTTGTTATAACTGTCCTTATGGTATGAATAAGGAAGAAACCTTAATTAACAACAACTTATTAGATGAAAACAGGTATGAAAAACTCATTAAGTTTCACCCTAAACTTTATGATTATAGTATGGACATAGTTGGTATGAGACAAGTTCTATTAGATTCCGGAGTTAGAATTAGAAAAGACAAAGAATATATGAAACAGTTTTTTATACGAGCTAAAGAAATAGATAACTGGTATAGAAACTACGACACTAATATGAACAAAATACTAGATAGTATAGCTTTAAGGGGTGTGGTTTACTCTACAGAAGAAAGGCAACTAATACTAGATAATAATAGACTAACAGAAAAAAGTTTACGTAGTATTATTCAATTTAACAAAAAGACAGGTGAGCAGATGGGAACATTTAAAACTATAAAGGAAGCAGAAAGAAAAACGGGTGTAGATTATAGTAATATTGATAAAGCGTGTAGAGGTAAGCTAAAATCAGCTGGGGGTTACGTTTGGAAGTTTTCTACCGACGTAGAAGAGAATATTGATTCTAGCAGTCCACTGTACTAACAAAAAGTGTAATACACTTTTAAATGTAGGTAATATTAGTAATACTTCTACCCTTATATTTGAAAACAATATAAACTCCGTTACCTGTCCTGAATGCGGAGAAGTTGTTGTAATAAAGATTTCAATATCTAAAACACAGGAGGAAGATAAAGATGAATGAAAAAGTAAACATCGAAGTAAGTAAAAAAGTAACGGTTGGTTATAACATTCGTTACATAGACAAAGAAGGAGTTACGCGCTACAAATATGTTAGACTAAGAGATTGGAAAGCTTACGTAGAGGAAATACATAAAAATAAAGATAAAAAATTTGTTAGTGCCACTCCCAAGGAGGGAACAAGAAGATGAAACGTAACTTAGGATTTAAACATTTATTTTTTAAAGTGGTAATGTGTTGGACATACAAACGCTCTAGAGATAAAGAAAAAAGAATTGTACACAATAACGATTTAGATTTAGTTAGACTAGCCCATTATGCTAAAGTGAAAAAAGCTAAATGGACATTTGTAAATGATGGTATGCGTGGTTTACTTAATTACATTATGCCACCAGTATTATCACTAATTACAGAAGAAGGAGATTGCGACGATTATGCAAGCTGTATTGTTGGGCGCTATGAAGTGCCGACGCAAGCCTTTCTATTAACGTATTTTCCGAAAAATCTTTCTAGAGCCCACACAGTAGCTCTTGTTGTTACAGATAATGGAATACATACGTATAATTGGGGTAGAAGTTACTTCTTTAGTACATTGGAAGAATTATTAGTACATTATGAAAAATATGCCGACAGTCCCATTATATCCTATCACATAGCACAATGGAACGAAAAGAAGTTCCAGTACCAAGTGGCTAAACTAAAATAAATGGCTAGAACAGAGTTTATATACGATTCGAAGTTCGAAGACCTACAAGAGAAACTAAGAGAAGAAATTGTAGAGTTTGTTAAGGACTGGGGAATTATGGGTGAGGATGTATCGGACGCAGTTGATTACTTTATTAAAAGAATAAACAATGAAGGACTAGAAGGATAGGGGGAATTAAGTTGAAAAATAATGTAACGCCAATAACAGAAGAGAATTTAATGATAGCACTAAAAATAGAAATGTTACAAAAGGATTTAGAAATATTAGAACTAAAGAAACAATATAGGATTTATACACTTCCTAAAGATAATAAATTACAAAGTAAGTTAACTGCTTTAACGGGAGCTTATAACAACGTAAAGGAAGGGAAAATGTTACGTCATTTATTGAGTGTAAATACAGAAAAAAAATCAGACAGTGTATTAGAGGGACTTATTTCTAAATATGGCTATGATTTATTTTACAATACCATATTAGCAATATTAAGTGTTTTGATGAATGAGTGTGGTAAAGAAGTAGAAGACGAAAGCGTAGTTAAAAAGTAAATGAAATTGGGTTACTTACAGTATTTAGTACAAACTGACACAAGACAAAACATTTACTTTATATTCGTGGCCGATTTACCGATGGACATACAATTACCTTTGTTAAGGGGTTGTGAATCGACTACAGAGGACTTAATAGAGTTATTTGAAGGGTTTATGTACAGAAATGTCGATAAAAACAGAAGATATCTAGTAAAAAGTCTTTTCACACAATTTCACATAATAACACAAACAGGAGATTATACAGTAGTATTAAATAAAAAATTAGAGGCTGACGACACTTTAGCCGTTGGCGTAGATTTGAGGGAAGATTAAATGAAAGCTAAGTTTAAAATAGGGGATACAATAAGAAACGTACATAAGCTTTGTAACGACGTAGGAGTTATTAGTAACATATCAATTATCTATGATGTAAAAGTTCCTCTAGGTGGAGGAAGAACAAAAAGCGACTATTGGAAAGAAGCAGTATGTATTGACGTACAAGAAGAAATGACAATAGAAGAAATATGCGTAGAACTAGGTAGAAAAGTTAGAGTAGTGGAAAGACATAGTTCTTGTACTAAAGATGCTACCTACAATGACCCAAGTAAGTACGACGATATCTTAACGGGTACTTTACATAGGGGTATGAATTGTTTCACAACCCAGTAAGGAGGGATTAGATGAATAGTAACTTCAGATTAATGTATGATATAGGCAAAAAGGTAAGTACGGCCTATGAGGACTACTTTATGGTCCTTAGTGCTATTACAGAAAAAGAAACAGCAGATTTCGCAACATACCTTATAAAAAACGAAATAGTGCCTATACACCCACTTTACAATTTAGATTACATACCATATTGCAACTTCGACGTTTGGCAAGCCGGACTTACATTGGCAGTACTTATGGATATGAAAGACGTTAACAACTCTAATACTTGGGTATATTATACACACATAGTTACCTTAGAGAGCCTTAACGCTTGGTTAGACAGTGAACCCACTTAACGGTGGGTTTTTTACTTCTAAAAATATTTCGCCCAGTTACAGAGAGAATTACGAGGGTATTTGGAGAGTAGAATTTTTTTGGAATTTTAGAAACCCGATTTTACTTTTATCAGGATTCCCTTTTTTCCATTTGTGAGCTCTTGAGTGTGTACCACAAAGGTCCACAAATACCACAATGTAGTACAGAGGGTAAACAAAAGACCCAAGGGAATTGGAAATAAGTATTTGAAGGAATTTGAGATGAAAAATTAGATTATATGTGTTTGTTCTAGATGGGAGTCAGTATTATTACCAAAAAAGGTAACCTTTAATAATTTAAAATAATAATAAATAATATATAATAATAAGTACCCCACTTTACACCAAGTTATTATTTTAATTATTTTATATTATTATTTGTACACTGGTAAAAAATAATATTAAATAATATTAAATAATAAATAATAATATATAATAATTTGTTACTGTATTTTACCAAACCCACACCCCACAAAATACCACAATAATTAAAATAATATAAAATAATATAAAATAATACATACACAAAAAAAGGTTTATTTTAATGTAAACGTTTACATTGGTATTTTTACCCCTTATTTGTAGTACTTTATAATTAAGGTGTACAGTATTTTTACTGTACAATACCCTTATTTGTAACACTATTTATAATAATAAAAAATAATAAAAAATAATAGGTTTTAAATGGTTAAGTGTGTATTTTACACACCCCAGGAAGCCCGTAGGTTGGGTGTGTTATACTATTTACGTAACCACCGTTTTATGTTTTATATGGTTATATTGGTATTTGTAAATTACATAAGTGGTATACACTACACTACACAAAATAAAGTGTTTAAAATTATTAGTTATTTATACATAACTTAAAACAAGGTTGTTAAAAGGTAAAACTACAACGTTTAAATACAGTATACTGTAATATAGTACAGTAAAAATTATATAGTTATATTTACACTAAAAAATACAAAGTTTATAACTTTACTAGGTAAACCCCTTTAACGGTTGTTAAAGGTAAATACAATAAGTATTATAAACCCTTACAACCACATTTTAACAAAATACATAGTATTAATACCTTTACTATTAAAACGGTATTAAAATAAAAATTAAAGGGGTTTTAAATTATGGGTACAATAAATAAAAATACAGTTAAAACAATTAACAAAGTAAACAAAGTTAACACACCAGTAACAAAAGTTAACGTAAATATGGTAAAACCACAAATTACATTTATAAAACGTGTTATAAGTAAACATTTACTAAAAAATAAATTAAACCACGTTAACAGTACTAAAACAAAACCACAAAGTATATTACTTAATACAACACAAAGTAATACTTTACAAACTTTAATAAAAACAACTATTAAAGGTTTAACTACTAACGTAAACTACAAACACACTACCAAACCACAAATTACTTATATAACAAACCATTTAAACACACACACAGTAAAATACTTACAAGTAAAACAAATATTAAACTTAAAATAAAAACGGTTTAAACGGTAAAATAAGTTAGTTAAAAGGGGTTTACCTAATAAGGTTATAAACTAAAAAAGGGGTTTTATATATGTTAAAAACAGTACAAACACAAAACACAAACATTTACAAAATAGTTAAAAATAAAAGTAATACAAAAAACATAACTTATAATAATATAGGTTATATACACCAATACCAAAACACACCACAAACACCAAAACAAAAACCACTTACAAACAGTATTATAAACAATTTACCAAATAAGTTAAAAAACCATTTTATAAAAATTATACTATTAATACAAAGTAGTAATAATAATATAAGTAAAAGTAATATTATTAATACATACACAAAACGTTACAATTTAAAAAAATATAACAAAGTATTTTTACACCAAATTAATTTATTTTTACAAAGTTGTTAAAAAAATATAAAAAGTTAACGGGTTGTAAAACAATTTAATAAATTGTTAGTTTACTACAATTTTTATAAGGTAGTTTACCTATGTTAAGGGGGTTTATATACCCCCTTTATTTTTTTTACCAATTTTTAAACATATGTATTTTGGTAAAAAATACCCTTTTTATTTTTTTTTACACACTTTAATTATTTTAAATTATTTTAATTACTTAACAATTAAATAATAAAAAATAATAAATATAATTAAAATAATTAAAATAATTAAATATACTACAATAACACAAATAATTAAAATAATTTAAAATAATAAAAAATAATCTCAAATAATCTTTATGTCAAAA
>Ga0222694_1000123_pt1 | contig 19700 bp, 32 predicted proteins | sample AntAcemetage1333_FD_181145 | JGI IMG/M metagenome (GOLD analysis project Ga0222694, IMG submission 181145) | Saline water microbial communities from Ace Lake, Antarctica - #1333 | ecosystem: Environmental > Aquatic > Non-marine Saline and Alkaline > Saline | place: Antarctica: Ace Lake...
GCGTCAATTCTCCCAGTAAATCTTGCACCGTCACTGCAACCGGCTTAACGGCCGCTGTCTCCAATTTCTCCGGCGCTGCCTGCCCCTGTAGCTTTTGCTGCAGGTCTCGAACCGTCTGGGTCAACGGTCGTAACTGCGAATCCACCCGACCCTGTAAGGAATCATTTCTCTGCTTTTCGTACAAAAGCTGGCGTTGCAGGGCCTCCACGTCAGGACTCGCTTCCTCTTTCTTCCCGGCAGCCGCTTCGATTTCATCGTCCGCCATCAACTGTCCCAATACGCTCATTTCTTCTTTTTCGTTTGGCATGATACTTTCTCCTTTGCCGAGCGCCGATATTTCACGGTGTGCTCTGCGACTGGGCTGAATATTATTCAGAATCCAGTAAGTTTTCCGACTCCAACAGTTTCCGCATAAGCAATCGCTTAGGCGGTTTTGCGTGAACTCTCACGCGTTTCTTCTTCCGCTGCTTCTCTACACGTTTTCTGAACCAAGACATTTGACACCAAGTGGTCTCACTCTAGATAAATCACAACATAACCTTGCTTGCCGGCGGTTGCATTAGTGCCCACTCCCGAAATTGCCAACGACAACTTGCCGTTTACCAGCACCGGGTACCGGTTCGTGGTCCCCGTGGTATCCACTACCAGGATGCCGGGAACAAGTTGAGTAGCCGCAGTAACCGCGTTCGACGCAATCGCCGCGCCCTGTCCCGCCAGCGTGTCAATACCATTTTCATCCTTTAAGGTCACCGCGTACGTTGAGTTCGTAGGCGCCGGGGTGCCGTTGTAAAAAACCACCCTGGACATTTCGCCCCGAATCACGTCACTAGTAACAGCCACCGTACCGTCAATTGCGGCTGTCCAGGCCAACGTAATTCTTTGCGGAGAATCAATGGACTCCCGGGTATCTGACACCGAGCCGGCGGCAAACACGTATCCCGCGCACAGCAGGGAAATTACTGCAAGAAAACCTTGATTCATATTTACCTCCGACAGGGGGCTTGGGACTGAACCCGCGCCCCCTTTGGTTTAATTATGTCGTTACGGAGCCACTGTAATCGCCGGAGTGCTCACCACGACGCCATTACGTTGGACGGTATTGAAATACAATCCAACTTGCCCCGCTGTGAACGTAATATCCAGTGTGGACAACCCATCGGTGTGTGATGTCCATACCGCATACGCATCACCAGCGCCGCCGCCAGCAAGAACCGCCGTGTCACCCCCGTCAGCAATAGAAACAGCGTTCGTTCCCACGCCAACTCCACCAGCCGATTCGGAAATCCAACCAGTTAGACTCTGTGGGCCGCTAATACTTGACTGGAATGTTACAGTCGCAACCAAAGAAGCGGTTGAAACACCCGACACCTGCGTGACAGGCTGGAGGGCGGTTGCGCCCAAAGCCGCGCCATCCGTTACCGTGGCAACCGCAATACTGTTGATCTGACCTGTTAGATCACCGCCGGGAGCAAGAACATCTGTACCCACAACCAACGACAGATTGGTCCGCATAGCCGCATAGTCCAATATCGCCAACGCCTGTGCATTGGCCGACGGTGAAATCGTAGCCCAGGTATCCAAATCTGAATCGTAAGCCTGAACATCAATTCCGATCTCAAGATCGAGGTTGGTTCGAACGGCCGCCGGCGTACTGGCAACTGCTTGTGTCGAAGAGTTACCAATAAACATGTAGGTATCCGCCATGGCAGTACCGGTACCTGCAATCAACGCACCCAACTGGTTAATTTCAGACGCAGTGGACGTCACCCCGTCCATGATGTTAATCTCAGCCGCCGATGAAGTAATCTCGACGCCATCGATACGCAGCACACTGGTATCCAAATCTTCATACGGCGCGGCAAAACACGCCAGCGTCGACGCCACCAGTACCCCAGCAACCAGCATTTTACAACTCGTTTTTTTCATTCTACTCCTCCTTTTGTGCCGTTGCCGGCGTTTCTTTTTCAATACCATCAAGTAATTGTTTCAACAGCTGCGCCTTGCCCTGTGCCCTCAGGTAGGGATTCCCCTCCAGGACCACTAAGGACTCCAGGTTCTCCACCTGGAATTTCTGCAGGGATTCCAGCAACTGCCGGAACCCTGGCTGGCTGCGCACCGGCTGCAAGTTTTTCCAAATTTCCTGTGTCACTTCGAAGATCATTCGCTTTGTCCTCCTCACTTGGAACATTTATCTCACCGAGCTGTTCAGCTGTCTTTAGGTCAATCGAAGATGCCATCTTCCGGGTCACGGCCGCCCGGGCCTGGTTCTCGGAAATCTGCGCCTCGAGCTTCAGGCCAAGAATCTTGGTTTCCATTTCAAATCGCTGCTTCTCCACGGCCAGTTTCGCCTTGGAGATCTCGACCTCGGTGCTCTTGTTCTGGGCTTCCATTTGCGCGGCCTGAGATTCCGCTTCCATCTTGCTCTGTTCGGCCTTCTCCCGGGCCTCTGCCTTCTGTTCCAACTTCTCAATTGGCTCCAGGACCGCGGGGCCATCCATTTCCGCCGAGCGGAACGCCTCACGCCACACGTTGGCTCGCGCCCGAACACCCACCAATTCGGCGTCCGGCGACTTGCCCAGAGCGTCAATCAACCCCAGGCGCCGTTCGGCCAGTTCCGCCTTCACCAAGGTCTCCACGGCACCGGCAGGGGCAACCTCAAGATCTCCCAATATGGAGGCATCCTCGGAGTCCATTAAATTCTTCTCATAAATTCGTTTTAACAACGGACATATCACATCACGGTCCACTGTGATAACCACGCGCCGGATCCCCTTAGCTGCGCTATTCAACAGCATCGAAATGCCTGACGCCGTCCGACCTACACCGGGGGGCGGTTCGCCACCCACGAGATACTTGGGTACCCCCGAGCGTGAATCCGCCCACTGACGACACTTCTCGATAATCGCCAGTAACTCTGCAGCATTTGAATCTGGTTGCTCAAACTCAATCGGCTTCGACGAAGAATTTGACGGATTCTTGAACTGCCAAACCTTATGGGGGAACATCGTGGTGATTTTAGCCCCCAGCAACCGCTGAATATCTGGGATTATCGTCTGGAACCCCGCCGCCAGACCCATATTGTTCACCAGGGATCGCGCGTCCGCATTACACATGTCGTCGATACTCTTGAGAACCTCTGGCAAGGCCCTGTACCAAAAAGACCCTGGGATAGGCATCCAGCCGGTCTTGAAATAGGGTTTCAGACCCCGTTCATCCTCCATTTCACCAAGGAAAACCACCTTTCCCGCCACGGTTATGGCCTCAATGTGGTAAAGCTTCTCTCCAGCTATCTTCCCACCGAAAGGCAGCTCCGTCCACCCGGCATTCCGTAAAAATGTCCCGGGAACCGTGAGCCAATAGTCCAAACCCTCAACGGTATCCGCCACTTTAGCCTGCCCAGTCTGGTTTTGGAGTACTGCCGCCGTAGTTGTGTCCACTTCTCGGACATCAGAACTCGCCAGAGACTGAAACTCATCAATAACCGACTGCACCTGGGTCTTTACAAAATGTTTTTGCTTCAACATCCAGAACAAATCAGACAAACGGTACCGAATACGTTCAATAAAGTCCCCCTCAAACTCCACCGAGGAGGACGAAGGATATGCGTCAAAAGGACTCACCCGCGAAACCGTAACAGCAGGCTCCCATTTGTAAGAAACCCGGGGCTTTTTTGGGTCACTGCGATCCCACACCCGTTTCTGCCGCTCCCGAACAATGGGTCCCTTAAGAATGGCCGCTTTCTCCGCCACAAGATCAAACAGAAAGTCTTGTAAAGCAGATTTCCAGCCACCCTCGGTCAGCTGGTCATCAATCCGGCGCTCCATCTGCTTGCCGCGCCGATCGGTTTCCACCAAAACGGCGTCCTGCATGGTCTGCCGCACCAAAGAAGTCGCCTTGGCACCGTCTTCGGGTTCAGGTTCCCGGCCCAATCCCTCCATATAAGCCTTGGCCTCCTTGACACCAGCCGACAAGGCCATCTGGGACAAGTCCTCAGGCACCTCGGGCACCGGAGTGGCCTTTAACCGCCAAGGTTTTGTGGATTCCCCAAGAAAAACATCGTTAAGCCACGACAGGGCGTCCACACATTTTTCACCCGTCAGGCCAAAATTCAACGTAGACAAACCGGTTTCAGTTAACTTGGCCAATTTGTCTGCCGGATACATACCATTGAAGGCGTACAAGGAGTCAACCAGTTGTTTTTCAACACCGGACTCCTGGCGGGCCTTGTTGTGTTTCAGGAAAATATCCCGCAAGGCGCCACTGAGCGTTACGTACTGGTCGCCAATGCGCTGGGTTTCCAGGGACGCCGTCGCCTGGGTCTCCAGAACCGCCAGCGAAACTACATTTGTGTTTTGTTCAAACATATGAAATTGTTTTCGAACGGAATCCGAGCTTCCTGAGGTAAAGGTACCTCCCGTAGTAACCAGATGTCAAGCCTAAACTACAGAAAGGGGGTAAAAGTTTTTCTAGGGCTTTCTACGACCAGGCCAGATTTGACTCAGCAGTTACTGGAAGCTCCTGATTTCCTATGCCACCAGGCCCCCCGGGCAACCGAACCGTTTGGCGTTCGTAAGAGTAGCCAGCGTTCCGGAGGAACATACATAAATACTGCAAGGCGTCCTGCAGATGGCTGTATTGGTTCTTGTCCGGACGCAATGTGTACTGTTGGGCCGCCTCCACTCGCATTTTGCGATAACAATACGTCCGTAAGAATCCTTTTCTCAGCATTACACAAGAAGGGTCCATAAGAAAAGCGCTGCCCTCACTGGACAAATGGGTCAAAAACCACACCACAGACTCTCGTCGAGCCGCAAACTCATTGGTGGCTGCCGCGGTCACATTGGGAAAACCCTCTTCAGCAAATATACCAAAACAGGTTTGCTCCGTGGACTGCGACCGCTGCGCGCCGGCAGGATCCCCAGTCATCATCAGCGAATAGTTAGGGTAGTACTGTGTAATGCACGGTTTGAAATAGTCACGAAGAAAACGCTGAATGCCAATATCCTCCCCACTGATCTCCCGCAGGATTTTTAGTTGACCCTTCACCGTGAGCTGGGCGAAAACACAACTGACGCTCAGCCCAAAGTCCCAACCGACATACAAGACAAGCCCGGGGGACGGGACCAGGGGTTTTGGAGAATGGTGAATGGCGTCAAGGTACTCGGGATAAACAACCTTGCCGCTGCGGGTGGACCCGTAGCTGTTAAGAAGATAAACCGCTATCCACTCGCGACTCTTCCCAGCAACCATGTCCATGTAATATTGAAAACCTCCGGGAAGGTTCTCGATGTTCTCGGCGACGGGCAGTCCATGGGTACCATCATTGGGGAGATAAGTTGACGTCGCGCTAACCGACAACGGAGACGCCGCAGGGTCCCTGGCGCCAACTTCTATGATTGCAGGGGGTTGGACAAAAAACTCGTACCCTGCGGGTTTATCAATTTCAGCGATCCGAAAATACCAATTTGAATCCTCCATCGAATTTGTGTCCATCACGATTCCATGCCAACTACAACCCCCCTCATCTTTAGCCGGATAGCGACCAACACGGGCGCTTACCGAGGTAAGACATTCCTCAGGAAGCTCTGAACACTCATTAAGCCAGGCACCCGTTACCTCAAGAGACTTCAATTTTCGAATATCATCCTCATGATCAAACGACAAGAAAATAACCTCAAGATCTACTTGAGTGTGATCCGTAAGGCTACACTGTAAACGGGCTTGCATGGGTACGCTTTCCCGCACTGGCGCAAGTGACGTTGGAACCCAAGAGGTCCAGGTTTTCAAAGTCGTAAGTGAAAGCTCGGGAAAAGTGTTACGAAGAATTACCCATCGCGATTTACGTATTCCGTGAAAAGGGGTTTGCTCAAAAGCCCGAGACAAAATTTCAATCACCATCATCGAGCTCTTCCCACTACCATAAGGACCCCTGACAGCTCGCAAAAAAGCCTGGGAAGTATGGAACTTTAACCCTGTCGATGAGGCTTTATATGGACGAAGGGTTAAAGCCGCCAACTCCGCCGCATTATTTCGTTTTACCATTGGTCCCCCAAAAGACAAAAACCCATCGGCAACTCTTCAAAATTGACAATGGGTTTTCGCATTTACTTTTTCTTCTTGGTTGCCTTGCGCCGGGGAGCCGGCGGGGGCTGGTTGGCAGTACCCCAGTTACCAGTGCCGCCGCCACTGCCGTCAAACCGCCTTTGGCCACCGCCAGCTCCTTGCCGGCCGCCGCCACCCTGCCTGTCCAAGCCCCGACCCAATCCCCTACCGCCTCTTAATGTTGCCATGTTACCTCCTTTGATTGCTGGCCAGTTTACTACGACCTCACCAACGTGGTTTTAGTGACTTCCTGCAGGACAAATCGATCCAGCAGTCGATGCACCACGACTGTGGCGCCAGGGCGACTGTTGGCAATTTTCAGGGCGAGATTCTGCCCGTCGGCACGGGACTGGTACACCCCGAGTTCCGGCACTAGCACCTTAATGAGGCCACCCGCGGGGTCCGAAGACCTCACCTGCTGTACCACCAGGACCTGATACGCCCCCGACGCTTTCTTGCGCACTGGCTTCTCCGGCTTCGGGGCACGAGGTTTCCGGGACGCCTTTGTCAAGGGCTTTGTCTCGGTTTTTGTCGGGGTCTCGAGGTCCTGTTTAAAGACCTCCCATGGCATTTCCACCGGTGCCGGTGTCACGGCGTTTGTCACAACCGGCGCCGGCTCTATTGTCTCCGGGGTTAACGTCGGCTCGGGTCCGACACCAACACCACGGGGCTCACCGTTCCAGTCCACCTTGGGGCCAACTCGCACAGGTTCTTCCACCTTGGCCATGGGGCGCAGGGGCGGCGGGTTCCAGACGCCGTTGGCGTCAGGCGCCGGGAGCTGGCCCGGGGCCGGGGCTGTCGGCAGGTTCTGGGCCGCTTTTTCTAAGACCGCCGCTTTTGTTTTCTCCTTCTCCGATTTCTTTGACATTTGGTAAATCTCCCTCTAGGTTTATGGTTTTAGGTACACGATTGGGAATTCCAATATTCACCGAAAGAACCACTCTACCCGGTCCCAGGGTGTCCGTTTTGGCCTCGCGGTAGCGCGCCGGATCAGACGCTTTCAAAAGTAATTCCATAAGGCGATCACTGCGCCGGTTATACCATTCTACAATGCTACCATCTTTGGCTACCGTGGGCGTAGGCTCCCCGTCGACGGCTCTTTCATGGGCTTCATCTTCCCGCTCCATTTGCCGCATTTCATCTCGAATTTTTTCTGCCTCTTTTGCCAATTTGGCAAAATCCTTAGAGCGATGACGAAGCCAACAATACTCAGGTTTTGACAGGCCCTTCAGGGCAATGTCGCCCCACTTAAGACCGCCAGCAACCCCAGTTAAAGTAAGAATCAACCGGGGCCTATCGCGAGGGTCAATTAAATCCTCAGGTATAACAGTCAAAATCTCCGCCCACCTTGGGTCTATGGTTATAGGCAGCAAGCTCACGCCACTTTCTCCTTTGCAAATTCCCAAGGGACCTGGTTGCCCTTTCGGAAATTGTCCCTTTTCCACAGGGGCTGAAGATTTCCAAGAGACCAAGCGTACTTGAAGGTAGGGTCCTCGGCACTGTCAAATATTAAACGAGAAAGAGGGAAGACATGGTCGATGTGAATTTCCCCCCGGAACAAAAGTTCCCAGGTCATGCCTTCAGTGAAAAGGGATTCAAGGTGAACCTTTAACTCTTGAAGAGTGTACCCTACCAAAATTTCCCAATGCCTACCGGCTTTATTTCCCTGGAGACTTAAACCAATCGAAGCTGACATTGAATCATTAAGGTGGCTCTCAATTGACGACCGGTGCCGAAGATACGCCTTAGCCTGAAATTTTTTAACCCGCTCCGGGTTTTTTTGCTTCCAGGCACTTCGCATAACCTTGTCCCTCTCCGGATTTTCCTTTCGCCACAACCGCCCCCGGCGTTTGACTTTTTCTTTATGTAAAAGGTAAGATCTCCGACTATTTAGGTCAGCTTGCTTCTTATAAGCCAATCGAAATTGTCGACCATACTCCGGGTGTCCCGCGATCCATCGAGCTGTCGCTAACCGTAAACAATATTTACAACGAAAATGCCGCCCTTGCGAATACTTAGAACTCTTCCGAAAATCCGTCAAGGATCTGTCAAGTTTACATCCTGAACAATATTTGGTCGCAGGCGGCATACCAATGATGTCCTCGGGAATCTTGGCCAGGATGGCGTCCCACTGGGGGTCTTGTGCTATGATACTGGTTGTCATTTTACTAGCCGTAGGACTCTTCGGTGAATATTGGGATTGCTTCAGTTCCCACGTTTATATATTTCCCGGCATACTTGAAAGTTCGGTAATCCGTAGAAGGACAACCTCGCCCGGACTCAAGTCCTACTTGGGCCGGGCTCCAAAGGGGCACTCGCCAGTCCCACCGGTCCTCGGGGATATTTTCCAAACGGGAACAGCCGCATTTTGTCACGAGAAATACTTGTTTGATCATCAGTACGGGCACTCCTCATTATAGGTCATTTTGTACCGGCGGCGGAACTCTTTTCGTTCTGCGACGTCAGCCAGGTATTTCAGGTTGACGTCAGCCTGTGACCGCGGTGCCGGTGCCTGGCGATAGATTACCACGGGTTTCTGAGGTTTGGGCGCCGACTTACGGGCTTCCTGGTAATGGTTGATAGCCAGAAGGGCTCCCACTACCAGGATGAACAGGGTGAGGTACCTCATTTCGGGTCTCCTTTTGACTGGTTGATACCGTCGGTTAACATTTTTATAGCGAGCCAGTTGACACTGCGCTCCAGGTCCCTGGCTCGCTGTTTGATGGCGTCCAGCAGCTCCAAAGGGATATAGAAGCTATGTGCCACTTTTACCGGTTTAAGGTTTTCTGTTTGCATACAGGAAGAATAGCCGAAGACTTGGTGACAAGTCAAGATAATTAAAGAAAAAGTTTTTCTATAAGAGTTTTGCAGAGAAAAAAATTTTACCAGAAAAAAAATTTGCAGGGTTGCCGGTTGCAGAGGGACTTGTAACAAGGTGCCGGGTGACCGATACTACCCTATCATAGTAGCTAAGGGGGCATACCCCGAGCACCAGTCCATCGGTTCCAACTCGCATATTCACCGGGCAACATGGGACTCCGACTCCAACCGCCATCGGCACCAACACACAATACCGTGTGCATGCCACAGGAGACACCTATGTCACAGCAAGTCACGTCCCTATTCACGACCAACACTGGCAAGAAGACCATTCGCCAGACGCGCTGGTTCAAAGCCACCAGCGACGTGGCGCCCATCAGCGACGCCGAGGCCTCGATATTCGCCACGCAGGCGTTACTGGTCAAGGCCTATGGCTACGAGGTAACCACGGCTGACCAGATCAGCGTGCCGCGCGCCCCTGTTGCCGACCTGGCCCCCGCCGGCACCGGTGATGAAGACGCACCGGCCGCGCTGGGCTAACCGACCTGGGCTATGCATCCCGTAACAGGGGTGCATAGCGCCGAAATGCCAAGGAGCTGTCTTCCCCCTCCCCCGGGAACACAGTCTCCTTGGTCAAGGGTGCCATTTGCCCATTTCCTGGGCACCCTTGTTCCCTTTTCCCCCCTTTAACTGTGCCATTTTGGCCCATGACACATTGGAGACCTATGACACCTGGCCTTCCGTGTGCTCGCGTCACGATCTAGACCAATGCCAGACAGGTTGGGTACCCGTGTCATGACACATGACACCTCTTTTCTCTAAAATTTATAAAACATACTTCTTACTCCTGGAGGGGGGGTAAATGGTGCAAATGCACTTTCCCCAGAAAACTGAAAAAGAGGTGTCATGTGTCATGCCCCCGGCACATGGTCAACCGGGCATTGGTCTAAATCATGACACGAGCACGTTTTTTCAAGTGTCATGCTGGTGTCATCCGTCATACAGGCGTCATGATCTCCAACTAACTCTGTAACTATCAACAACATACAAGTGTCATAACCCCCATTTAACCCTACCAGCACTCGTAACAACCAACCGTTTGCGAGACAACCAATACGCCTTCCCCTTTAAGCGCTTTTTCCTAAACTTCTGACCAGGAAGAGACGCCCAATAAGCTTCTCCCCTCAATTGTTTCTTAAACTTTTCACCTGGAAGATACTGCCTCCGTTCTGTTGGATCCAGCCACGGAGCACCACCGCCACCACCCTCAGTCTGATTATATCCAGAAGCCCCGGCGCCAAGCGCCTGTATCCATAACTTCTCAGTTGTATCCAACCAACCCCGAGTTTCCTTATCCGTCATCAAATCAAGACACAAATCTGATAATACCATATATTCAAAATTGTCTTCACCACATCGAACATAGCCACTTTGAAGCCGCCGATTATCATGAGTACCACTGCGTAACGCACTTAAATGAGCTGAACGTCGCTTCACCAAATCCCGACTCTGACCAACATACCATTTTTTGTCTCGTTTACTGTGAAAACCGTAAATACCAATCTGTGGTTCTTTCATATCCTCACCGCCTTCCTTATCCAAAGACTCGGACACAGGGTGGAGATGTGAAAAACCACACGCCGCCGAGAAGCAGACACTGTGCCGAGTCCTTGATTGTCAATGGATAAAGTTCACATCTTTTCCCACTCCCTGAATAATCCCACAATTTCAAATCAATGTCAAACTTATTCTCAAACATTTTTCAGACATAGCCATACCTGATGTCGGCCAGTCGCCCGATAGAAGACCGACACGGATGCAAAGCTCCTAATCCTTGCCGGGTACTTTGCGATGGGCGAACCCTGCAAGAGCGCCGGGCCTGCTATGTCTGTTCGATTTCAAGCAAACAGGAGAGAAATCCTGTTGTACGGTGAAGACGGCGGCATGGTCGCGCCATGTGGGATCGGTCCCGAATCCAGTGGATAGCATCGGGATAGGAGTGGCTAAAGCCACATAAGTAGGTGTCACACATCTTGCCCTTAAAAGCCGGCAGGCTTAATTCAATCCTGCCCGTCTTCACTAATTTAAATACAATGCGTTAGCACTGGTGAGTTCGATAAACCTATGTCTTATGTGTGAGTCCTACACAAAACGTGAAGCCGTAAAAACGGTTCATCCCGCCACGGGTGTGAGTCTGATCAACCGCCCGTGGTCACAAGGAGGTAAGAGGGCAAGCGTGGCGTTTAAACGTACGTCATAAAAAAGGACAACGGAGAACCCGTCATTGTATTTTATTTTCGCCTGGACAAAGTTACCCCAGGCTGGCGTCCGTGTAACAGGGCACCGCCCGACGGACCACACTAAACTGGAGACAGCTACACCAGAGAGCATACGGTCTAACGACCCCTCTCCGCGTCTACGCTGTCTCCAGTTTCTATTTTCAAATATCTTCGACGCCCACCTCTGACCGGGGCAATCGGGAAGGCAGTAGTCGTCATCACAGGTACCAGCCTAATGGCCACCTTGGACCCCACACTGCCTTCCCCCAATTTTAGCGGCTACCACTATTTGGGTTCCCACTCTATCACCAGATTGGCTAGAGAGAACCTATCTCTGGGAAAAGTGTATTCTACTCTGGTATTAGTACACCTGCCGCTTGTTTTCCTTGACAACAGCCCTAAACTCACTACATTAAATACATGGGTGCGACAGGTTTCGACGGCTAACACGGAACAGCAGATGCGTGTCGGGGATGGTCATGGGCCCCGTTAAAACATTGACCACAAGTACTCGACAGCGAATACAAAGCGGCCGCCTAACAGGTGACCTAGGACCGGGGTAAGATGTAGGTGGTAACCCCTAGTACGACTTATTACTACCGACTACAACGGCTTATGGATGGCTGGGCCTATCAATTCAGTGTCCTGGTGGAGGGTGACGGTCAATCGGAGCATAACCGTCGCCCCTAAGTTGCCGGACTCAAACCGGATACACACGTAGATTCTCTGCAAACTGTTGACCGGACCGGGGTTCGAATCCCCGCGCATCCATCCTCTTACTTTAAGGAGTCCAAATGAACCCATTCTGCACAATAGCTCTCTCAGCTCTCAAAGCGTTCTGGGTAACGGTAGCCATTGCTGTAGCAATTATGGCCATGCTCAGGGTGAACAGTCTCATCCACATCGTCAGCCCGACACCTAAAGCAATTCAACAAATACAAGGGGCACTATGATAATTACCTACCAAAAATTACACAAGCATTGGGCCTGTAGAAGTCAACTTGCGGTTTTTCATAAAGAATGGCCGCAAGGTGCCAAAGTTACTTTGAAAAATTGCATACGCGCCTCTGAACTCAATTTGGATATATATTTTGTTGCCCGTCACTTTCTCACCCGGACGGCCTGTAATAAATTCATGATATATCGTAACCAGGCTTACTTAGATTATAGCCTCGCCCTAAGCTGTGCTGTAGACAATAACCCTCACCAAGCCCGATCTATACTTCGCCAGCCACTTTTTAAGGTTTATCTACAGAAAATGTCCCATATGTTGTATATCACTCTTAAAGAACACCCCAAACACGAAGGGAAAAGAAGTAAAAAACCCCATGAAAATTCAAATAACCTTCAAAACACCAGATGTTCTTGACCCCAGCATAGATGGTTTAACGGAAAATGAAAAAGATGAGGTTATTCTTTTAGCCAAAAAGTGGATTGAATACGACGAATATGTGCAGTTAGAGCTTGATACAGAAAAAGGAACCTGCACAGTTCTTCCTGTTTAAAATAAGGAGCCCTATGATCCCAGAATCCTGTCCCCCAATCACCGTCAGCTTTGCTCCGCCCGTCAACGGCTACTGGGACGGCGGCAAAAAAGACGGTGGCACCTTTGAACCCAGTTTCCATTTCGAAAACGACCCCAAGAAATCTTACGTCAAATGGGGCTGTTATGAATTGAACCACTGGTTCAACTTACCCATGCACTTTGAAACCGGTAAACGTAAAAACCAGCGCCGGTCTGATAAAGAACTACGATCCCAAGCCATACGACAATTACGCCACAGTTTAGCTAATCAAGAAGCAACTGTAGAATAAGGAGCCCTATGTCTACAACACCTGGAGCAATACGAGCAGCAAGAAGAATCAATAATGACACACGGTGTTCTCCAGAAGACTATACCCTGGACCTGGCTCGCATCATTGACTCAGAAACCCATGCGAAAGAGTTACTGGTGACTTGCCAAGACTTATTAAAAGCCTGCTCGGCTCTACAAACTGCCTATCTTGGTAGCAACGGCTACCAGTACCCCTATTACAGCGACGCCACGGAAAAAGTAGCTCGAGATTTAATTAAAATTGTAACCTAAGGAGCCCTATGTCAACAGAACTTAATGAAGATAAACTTATTGAAGACCAAGAAAGGTTAGAGGAACAGGAAGAACTCGACCGTGTAGTAGAGAAAACCGGGCTCGATGAAGACGTTGTCGCCGCCGCCTTGATCCTGGGGATCCCGGAAAACTCTATCAGTGAAGCCTACCAAGGTCAATTTGTCGACGACAAAGCCTTTGCCTTTGATCTGGCTGACAATATGAATTCAGAAATCCTTTCCAATTGGCCCTACACCTCTATTGACTGGGAAGACGCCGCGTCTGACCTAATGGCGGATTACAGTGAAGAAAACGGATACTACTTTCGTAACATGTAAACGAGGAGCCCTATGACTCTTACCCATGAAGCCATGCTACAGGACGCCACAGCCAAGGCAGCCCTGGAAATTCCTCTAGTTGTCATTGGCAGCGTTGACAAGTACGAGCACACAGAGTCTTACGAAATGCGAATTGAAACCAAAGACGGATGTTTGGCTAAAAGAGATTTTCGGTTAAAAGACTCGGAATGGGATTTTTTAGCTGGTATTTGTCGAAGATTTAATGACAACAAACATAATTCAGTGACTTTAACCCTTTACGCTCTTTGAAAGGAGCCTAATGTCTAGAGAATATGAAATGTCGGTAAGAATACGTAATTTTGATTCACACAAATACGCTCTTATAAATGCAGCCGCCTGCGCCGAATGGCCTTTTGAAAATCTTGAACGAACCGCATGGGATAAAAAATTCAAACTTTGTGCCGCAGCTGAAGGTAAACTATTTGGCGGCGAATCTGAGAAGCAATTTGTGGAACGTTTAACTCATGCCATTTGGAAAGCCAACGGTGCCTACTGTATTGTTTGGGTCACCGCCACCTATCTTGAAGACTTACCCTGCGAAGACTACAACTTAAACAAGGAGGAATATGTCAAGTTTATTAAACCGTAGTGAATGTCGCAAAATACTCCTGGCCCGCGCGGAACGGCGTTGGCCCGGCAGGATGAAGCGTGTCAGTCAGGACGTATTTGACTTCTTAGAAACCAGTCTACGTTCTGACTGCGACGCCTTTGTCCACAGTCACCCGTCAGTAGGAAAAACGCTGCAGTTTTCAACGCACCATCGAAAGGAGAAAGAATGGAAATTAGAAAAGTAGTCACAACTCGCTATGTAGGCGAAGACGGGTTCGAGTTCACCTTTGAACCCATCGAAGACACCATTACAGTTGAGAAAACGCCAAAGGGCTACGTAGCCCGATACCTTGTCCAAGACGACAATCCCCAGAGCCCGGACGAAAACGAGGACAACGGCCTGTTTCTGGTGAACTATCACCGTGACTTTGATGTCCGCCGGGACAATATCATCGTAAAACAAAATGTCGCGGACTATTACGGGGGTGAAAAGATACCCCAAGAAGATAAATACCATATCTTCAATTTGTCCATGCTCAGCCATTCCGGTGTTTGGTTATCTCTTAACTCCTCATTTACTGGTGATGGCGGCGGATGGGATACCAGTCACGTTGGCTTGGTTCTGGTCGCTAAAAAAGAATGGCATAAGCGGGACAAAGCCTGCAAGGCCGCCGAAAGCCTTGTAAATGAATGGAACGCTTTCCTGTCCGGCGATGTCTACGGCTGTGTGGTGGAATATTACGATGAGAACAAGAAACAAATCAACCAGGAATCTTGTTGGGGATATATCGGGTTCGAAGAGGCTAAGAAAGAATTGAAGGGATTCACGAGATGAGCATGGAACAATTCAAAGCCTTATTACCAGGTGCTCCTATCTATCAGATAGCCGTCACCATTGAAGACGCTTGGCCACATCCATATTTTGGGGCCAAACCTTACCTTAACGCTATGCGAAGTATGGCTAAAATTACTAATCCATATTTCCAAGATCCTGGCCCCGAGATCGTGGCCAAGTTTCTTGCCAACGCGTCAACCTGGCGCGGTGAAACTGCTCGAGCCGTCAAAAAAGAACTCAATCGCAGACTCAAAGAAAACGAAATGGAAGGAAAAGAAACATGAGCGAATCGACCAAACGCATCGTAGAAATCAACGGCATCAAGATGGAAATTGACCTCCGCACCGCTAAACGGGTTGACCATTACAAAGTGGGCGACCGCGTCAAGGTACTGGTCAAGGGTTACAGTGACTGGTCAAGCAACTTCGGCGTTATCGTGGCCTTTGACGAATTTGTCAATCTGCCTACGATCACGGTGTGCTATGCGGAATCCGGCTACTCGGCCGAGTTGAAGTTTGCCACTATCAACAGTCAAACCAAGGACGTAGAAATTGCACCTTGCAATGATGACATTGTGGTCAGTCAGAAGGATGTTCTGGAAAAGATGGACCGTCAAATTGAGGCCAAACAAGCTGAAATTGTTGACCTGCAAGCCAAACGGAACTATTTCCTTCGACACTTTGGTGAATGGTTCAAGCCGGTAGCCGCTAATGAGGAGAAGTAACATGAGTCATGGAATCACAGAAATTGATCGCGGCGTAGTTTGGGGCACTACCTGGCACGGGCTGCCTCAGTATCTGCAGCTTGATCGCCCAGTAACCTATCAAGAAGCAATGGAAGTCCTGAACTTCCCAATGAAGAAGCGCCAATTATGGCGTACTTCTCCTCTCGGGGGCTACGAACTATCTAACGCCTGGGAAATCGTGCGCACTGATACCGGTGACGCCCTGGTACCGTTCGTCGGCTCTAAATTCCAAGTCATCGGCAACGAGAAGCTGTTGGAACACGTCAACGACACCGTGCTCAAGGAGTTCCCGCAACTCCAGATTGAATCAGTTGGCACCCTGTGGCGTGGCGCCACAACCTTTGTCAATCTGAAAGTCAATGACATTCAGATACCCGGTGACGACAGCCAGACCCTTAATCGTATTATGTGGTGGAATCCATTGGGCAAGGGCAGCTATCGAACCTGTGCCCATAATGTCAGAGTGGTCTGTGCCAATACGCTGGCAGCTGCTGCTGGCTCTGGCCAAGAAACCCACACCAAGATAGCCCATACCAAGTCAGGCGGGGTCAAAATCGCCGCGGCCCTAGATACCCTGGCCCGGCATTTCCTGGAGTTGGAAGCCTTGGGAACCACTCTCAAGGAACTCGCTACTGCCAGAATGACTGAGGGGGAGCCCGAGGGTTTCCTGAAGCGCTACCTGCCGATTCCCGGTACTCTGGAAAAAGACGACCCGATTGCCGCAGAAGGTACCAGCCAGTTCAAGGCCCGTAAATTGATCATGAATCGGTTCTGCCGATATGATAACGGTATGGACGATAATACGGCCGGCAGTCGCTATGGCATGTTGCAAGCCGTGACCTATGAATGCGATCACGAGAAGTTGACACCGGCAAAAGATCGTGGCATGGTCATTTGGGACGGTATCACCGGTAACCGGGCCGGCCGGAAAGCCGAAGCCTTGGAGTTATTGACCACAGTCGACAAGTTCGCAGAATAGTATTGAAAATCACAGCTTACCTCTCACGACATACCTAGGTTGACACTGAATAAGTGCTTAAGCTACCTGGGAAGTCTCACGAGGGACAATGCGGTCTTAACCCGTGTACAGGATAGACCGCCTGCTGTGATTTGGTTTAAGGTTGGGATGCGCCCCTTACCTAGTGCCGACACGATGCTCTTTAGCGAGCCTCTCTGTCCGAAAATAGTGGGCGCCTATTTTTTGTGTTCTAAATCGATTGGATAATCATCAACGCCCTCGCCCGCGTAGAGCGCGAGGGGAAAGGAATGGATGAAAGCAGAAGTTAAAATATATCTTAATAAACAATATTTTAAGGAACACAAAATCAAGCCGATGTTTGCGTGGTGCGAGCAATGTTCGTGTGCAGACTTATGTTATCCAGAAGGACGTGGGCCAAACTTTCTTGAGCCTGCGTGTGGCAAGGGGCCAATGCCAATAGCCGATCAACTAACCGCCGCCGGGCGTGTGGGAAGAATGGCAGCGTCTTGACGGCATTGCCGCTGGGTGCAAACACAAAGAGGATGAACACCAGAAGGAATTATTCTAATGAAAACAGCATACCCGAAAACTCTATTAATCGCTTTTGAAAATATCACCCCGCCAAACCCTGTTGATTTTTCCACTTCGATGCGGGACATGGCGTATCAGTATAAAAACAGAAGCTACAAGATCAAGCCCTACCACCTGCACCCCGGCAACGAGGTGGCGAGGGCGTTGAATATATTGGAACGCGAGGGATTTTTTGAAGCTCGTTGTTATACACAATCTGTTTGTCAAGCCAAGGAAGTGTTATCACGCGCCGGTTTCCGCGTCCGGTGGGATGCAAAGGCCGGGAGGTTCGTTTAATGAGCGCACCAAAATGGATAAAGCATCCAGAGCGAATACCTGATGGTTATATGTGGGAGAGTATTGAAGCCCACAAGAAGCTCAAGCGCGAGAACGCCCAGTATCTCCGCTGGCTGAAAGTACTGGTAAATCCCATGAGTATTGCAACGCGAATCGAGACGTGGACTGAAATTCGCACCAAGATGCCCGACCTGTTCAAAACCAAAAGGAGGGTGAGCAAATGACATTAGTATTTTTAGGCGGAATGTTGATGGGGCTTGGTTTTGGGTTGATTGCCGCCGCATTATGGGCGCGATACGATGATATGAAGAATGAAATAGAGGAATTGAAAAAGGGGAACAAATGAAACACACACTTACACTCGCATTTGCCATTCTCCTGCTCGCCGCTACGGGGTGGGGGGAGACGAATAACTGCGCGACCACCAACGCCCTCGATTTGAACCACTATATGCCGGATTGTTCGGCGACAAATGCTTCCGAAAAAATATCCATTGAGGGCCGCATTAAGGAATACGCCGCCTCCGGTGAAATCTGCAAGGTGTTCGGGCATTGGTTTCCGAATGTATGGCTGTCAAGTGGCGGTGATGTCATTGATTCAGGAAATAAGTGCGTTCTGTGTGGCAAAACCAAGGTGATAACAATAACCGAGGAAATAAAATGACCACCAAGAAACCAAAGCGGTGCGGGGCGGAAGAATTGTATGTGTGGTGTCCGCAATATTGCTTTTGCGGTTATGAGGGTGGCCCCGTCGATCTTGCAATTTGCAGAACAAGGGCAAAGGCGCGAGTTATTTTGGCAGAACACAGAAAAGAAAACCCTTGGCCAAAACCGATACCTAAATGGATGTATTGGGGGATTGTAAAAAGAAAGGTGGTATAAAAATGACTACACAAATGAACCCAACCGACGCCAGAGAGCCTGTGTTTAAGGTCGAATTGTGCCCATGGTGTGGAAAAGCCCCCACATCGTATAAGAAGGGATACCTGTGGTGGATTAAATGTTGTAAAATGAATGGAACGAAGGTGCAATTTTACGGACAAACAATCGGAGCGGCGGTAGATGTTTGGAACAATTACACCGCTCGTTTCACTGGAGAAAGGGCACGCAAATGAACACAACCGACGCCGAGATCGCAGGGAAACGAAAACTGACAATACATCAATACCTGACAGGACGACGCAAGGCCATAGAAGGAAGTATTGCGGCAGAAGTTTTGGCGGGAAACACATTTAAAGAGTCCTGCGAACGAACAGCCTTGGCGGAAATCACAGCGTTGGAATGCGAAATCGGCCGTAGCGGAATTACCCTCTGCCGCGCCGTGGTGGGGCGGGTGGATAACGAGCCAGTAGTTATGAACACGCCGCGATACTCACCCGCGCCGAGGGCGTTCTTTTCGGTGAAGGAAACTATTGCGTATCTCGAAGAGCATCTTGATTTGAAGTTGAATATACGCAACCGGAACCTTAAAGAAGCCATTCAACTTATTAATGATGACCTATGCGGCCTCGCCGCCACAACCGCCCGACACAGGAAGGATCAGGGATGAATATTAACGAAGTAAAAGTTCCGTTAAAGACGGCAATCAATCTGCTTGAACAATGGGGCAATGATGAAAGGGCGATGGAATTATTGCATGCTATCCTGCGCGACCTCGACGCCGAGCCACCCAAGCCCACGCCGGAGCAGTTGAAAGTTCTCTGCGTAGAGCTGGACGGGTCTACGCCGAGAGGGTGCAAGGACGGCGATTATGTGTGGTGTAATGTTGGCGGCATTATTGTATCGGCAATATACCACGAACTCATCGGCAAACTCCGCTGGCACTTGAAGGACGCGCCCACGCCGGAGAAGGCGAAACATTGCACAAGGCAACCAGAAGAAATGGAGGAAGACCCGACGACAACTTTTGATTCGACGTGTGGAACGGAGCCGCCCAATCCGATACGGGAAACTTTTATCAAAGGGCTTGGAACCGTAAGGGCCTGTATTGATTGTGGCGTATTAGTTTCTGGCGGCCCCACAAGGTGCAATTATTGTGTAAGCTTAATGACAACCATGGCTCCCGCTCTCTCGAAGACC
>Ga0222694_1000124_pt1 | contig 19684 bp, 27 predicted proteins | sample AntAcemetage1333_FD_181145 | JGI IMG/M metagenome (GOLD analysis project Ga0222694, IMG submission 181145) | Saline water microbial communities from Ace Lake, Antarctica - #1333 | ecosystem: Environmental > Aquatic > Non-marine Saline and Alkaline > Saline | place: Antarctica: Ace Lake...
TAAATAGAGCTGCTAATGTTGGCATTGTCATTTCCAAAGTTCTTACTGTTTCATCTTTTACATTTAATTTAATTTGATTATACAAATCAGAAGAAGCTTTAAATCCAACATCCTTCTTTGTATTCAATTTACCTATTACAATTTTTCTTTGAGCAATAAATACTTCAACCATTTCTGCTTTAACTTTTTCTTGATATTTTTCAAACAACTGATTTTTCATTACCCAAAAATTAAATATTTCATCACCAGAAAATTCTCTATGAATATCTCCATCATTATTAATTTCCTTTGTAATCAATTTATGTTTATGCTCATTATTTATTTTTGTATTTTTTTTTAATTCTTTTTTAAGTGAATTTCTAACTTTATCTTTGATATCTTCAATTTGTTTTTTCCTAGCAAAGAAAGTTTTACCTCTTGCTTGTAATTCGTGTAATCTATCAGATGAGAATTTAGATTTATGAGTTTGTCCTTTTTTTACTTTAAGAATTTTTCCTTCTTCTTTAGGTTTTTCTTCTTCTCCTGGTTTTTCTTCTTCAGGAGTTTCTTCCTGTCCTAAAGGTCTAATATTTCCAGAAACATAAATAACATCTCCACCTTCTACTTCAGGCAATCCTTCTTCATTTCTAACTTCATTAATAGTAAGGTAATTATTTCTCAATCCACTTTCATATTTCTTTAATTTTAATTCATCATCTTGAGGAACTGGATTATCATAATCCAAAAACATATTTTCTGTATCAGCAAATAAAGGAAGCAAGAATTCATTTAATTGTTGAATCAATCTTTCCATCTTAGGTTTGATTGTCCATTTTGCAAATATGTATTGAGCTGTTTTAGCAGAAGCTAAATTAACTCCTTCTGTTTGTGCAACAATAGCTTTAGGCACTCTAAAGATACCAAGTATTTTATCTCGGCTAAATCTTTGTTGTTCTAAGAAGTCCATATCCTTTGCAGAGAAACCTGCTTTATCAAACTTCATATTTCCAAATAACACCATTACTTTATGAGCATTTTTGATTCCTTCATAAGATTCTCGAAGTGATTTCTTTAGTTTAACTTTTTGTTCATCGCTTAATTTATCTGTATCTACAGTAAGAACAGCATCAGGTCTTGCTGAATTTTTATAAAATTGACTATTCCATTCTTCAGAATAATTATCAATATCTACAATTTTAGCAGCCATTTCTAAAGTTCCTATCCCTCTAAATGGTTTAGCTGGGTTTGGATTCTTTAAAAATATAACTTCATCATTATCTAATTTAACTGTTTCACCTAAACCAATTTCATATTCATAACCTTCAATCATTCTGCTTTTACCTGCTATTGGTTTAATTTTATCTGGTCTTAATAAGAAAATATTTTTAATTTCTTTTCCAACTCTATCTATAAACCAAGGAGCTTCACCAGTAAGTTCCAAGTAAGTTTGTGTTAGCCAGAAATGGTCAAATTTAGAAGTAAAACTATTTACCTTAAAAAGTAAATCTAGAACAGGATGTTCTGTTACTTCCTCAATATCTTCTCCTTCTTTTTTATATAAATGTAATTGAATTGAAGCAACATCATCAGCAATCGCTGTTGTAGCCGCTCCTACCCAACCTTTTAACTCCTCTAAATACTCTTTTGTTTTTGCTGAACCTTCAAAATAAGTTCCTAAACCATAAGCTTCATAACCAGTAGGAATTATTTTCCCACCTTCACCTTCGCTTATTTTGTTTGTCCCAAAAACATTTTTTATTTTGTCTATAAAATTCATATATATACTATAACATTAAAAAAACCTAATTCCAATAAAAGTAACCCATAAACAAAGTTTACTTCTAAAATTAGGTGCATTGTTATTATAACAAACAAATATAATAAAAGTAAAGTGTTTATAACTATTTTTTTAATGAACTGATAAATTCTTTGTATTCTTTTACTGATAATTTAACATCCCATTTTTCTTTTACTTCTTTTAATCTTATTACTTGCTCTTTTCTTCTTTCTTCTTCTGACTTAAATTTCTTTAAATCATCAATATCATTAGCAACAGGCAATCCTAAAGCCCAAGCTAATATGGTTTTGTTGTTTGACTTATATTTATATCTTCCTTTTTTGCTTTGAGGATTAATAACTATATCTAAATCTAATAAGTCATCATAAATAGTATCCCAATTATGAGGTAGATTAATTAATTGCATACTTTCATATCCAGCAGGTAAACTAAATCCTCCATCAGAAATAACAGTTAAGTTCAATCCTAATTTTTTTAGAAAGTATAAAGCAGGTTTCAACATTTCAAATCCTGTTGAATAACCATACCAACCAACTGTCTTCCCTTCTCCTTTGTGATATTTAGTTCTTTCAATTGTATCTAAATCAATTCTATCAGGGATACATAATACAGGTTTATCCGTAAATCTTCTTAGAGCTTCAGCTAGTGCTTCTGTTGATGTAGTAACAGCATCTACCTCCTCTATCATCTCAACAGTTCTATATCCCCAACTTAAAAAGTCTGGGTCACATATATCTAAAATCTTAATTCCTTTGAATAGTTTAGCATGTTCTACCCAATAAGCTTTTTGATAAATAACCACATCATAGTTTTCTGCTTGATTAAATATCTCTGCTTCGTCCCAATGATTACATAACCATTCACCACGAATTTTAGAAGAACCAAGATTCTTTCTTCCTAAATATTTTTCAAATGTAATAATTCCTACTTTCATAATAATTTTTCTATTAATTTATAATTTAATCATCTCACAGTAGATATCTTTTCTACCATTAGTTCTAACCTCTTGAATTTTCCATAAAGGAACTCCATAATCATCACAAAATATTTTCCTTTCAAATACTTTAAATGTTTCTTCTGTCCAAAATGTTTTATGAGTTAAAACCCAAGCTGAATCTTTTTCTTTTGAAGGAACAATAATTTCAAACATTCCTCCTGTCTTTAATATTTTATAAACACCATTGAATATTATTTTTAATTCGTCTTGGTCAAAGTGTTCTAAAAAATGTTCTGCTCTTACTTCATCATAAAGATTTTCTAAATTAAAGTCAGTGAAAAATTCTAAGATATCACATACCCATTTTTGTCCTGTATCTTGTTTATCAAGTCCATCATATCCTTCTATTATTTTTTCACCACAACCTATATTTAGTTTCTTCATATTATTTTATTGTTAATTAAATCTAACCACTCCTGTCTGTATCTTTCATTACTAAATACTTCCTTGACAGTTTCTTTTCCTGCTTGTCCTATTTTAATTGCTTTTTTATAATCAAGAATTAAATTCTCAATTAAATCAGCAACCATTTGAGGATTTCTAGGAATGATAAAACCATTCTCTCCGTTCTTAATAAACTCATCAGCATCTTGATGAGGCGTAGTTAATACACAACAACCAGAAGCCATCGCTTCAGTTCTTGCTCTCGGCATTGGACTTTCCATTGTTGGATTCAAATAAACTAAACTTCTTCCTAAAAAAGTTCTATATTCTTTCCAACTCTTAAAATTAGCATCAACTGTAATATGACAATGCTCAATTTCTTTTTCAGATAATAATTCTTTTACTGCTCTCAAGAAAACTCTATCATAATATTTATCTAATCCCCCTGGACTAATCATAGTAACTACTCTTGGCTCTTTAGGTAAATCAAACCATTCATCCATATCCATTCCATGCCAAATAGCAATAGCTCTTTCATCATCTTCCATTCCCCATTGTCTTTTAGCAGTTCTTGAATTAAAAATAAGAACCTTAAAATCTTTAACTTCTTTTTTGAATCTCTCGATTAAAACACTACTCATTCCAATTTGGTCTTTAGTATAATTTAAGTCCTTATAATTTTCCTCTGTAATATCTGAAGGAAAAGCTTCAGGATAAAAAGGAGTTCCGTGCATTAAACATACTTTAGGAATATCTTGTATCACTTCATTTGCTTCTCTAAACAAAGAACCTTTACCTCTTTCCCAAATACCTGTTTCAAAACATTGTTGGTCTAAATGCAATAAAGCAAAATCATACTTTCCTTTCTCATAAGAAGAAACCCATTTACCTCCTAACTTTTCAAAAAAGTCATCTCTTGGAAATGCAGAATATTTTCTTCTATGTTGAACTAACCAATTCCATTGTGTGTTAGGAATTTTACATAATTCATATTGATGTGATATATGCCACGGGTAATTAAATATTTTTATTTTATTCATAATACTTTAATAGTTATCTCCTTGATAAATTTTTAATAATCTAAACTTCATATCAATTATAGACTTTCTTCTTCTCTCTGTCATTGAACCAGCTCTTTTAATTTCTTTTGAAACAGCTTCTTGAATATAATTAAATTCACCTCCTTGTTTAATCCAACGAGTTCTTATTTCTTGACTCATTCCTCCATAGTCATGAATCCTTTCATTAAACATTCCAAAGGTCATAAAATCTTCTCTTAAAATAAAACTAAAGTTTTCGATAAATGATTTCTTCTGTGAACCCTTATCTCCAAATAGCCAAAACTTACCTTCTTCCATTGCTTGAACAAACATAGCAATAGCATCCATTTCTGGTTCTAATCTTGTATCATTAAACATTAAATATTTTCCTTGAGCTTCTATACATCCTAGATTACGAGCTAAAGCAATATTATAACCTGCTTTATCAGTAACTAATTGTTTAACTACAATATTTTCTATATCAGAAGCAACATCAGGAAAAGCAGTTTCATTAGTTATTCTTTCATCCCAAACAACAACTGCCTCTATTGGCTTATAAGTTTGTTTATCTAGCGCTTTAAGAATTGTTATAACTTCTCTTGCTCTATCAAAAGTAGCAGGAATAACTACTGATACTAAAGGTTTATCATACATAACTTTGTAAAATAATTTAGTATATTCATAAGACATTCTCTCATCACTTAAATTCTTAACAGTATTCCAAGCATTTTTTCTTAGTCTATTTCTAAGTTCAGCATCTCCCATTAATCTTTTAACAGCTTCTTTCAAAGCTTGTTTATCCTTAAAAGGAATTACTAATCCATTTTGCCCATCCTTTATAAAATCTTTAGCCATTCCACTTGGAGTAGTAATAACTGGAATACCACAAGCCATAGCTTCTAGTAATGGTAAAGTTCCTTCTTCATAATCATTTTCACTATTACCGACATAAATCTTCATACTATGATAACCATTCACTCTTTCCTCATTAGGACAATCAAAGAAATCAAAAGCTAAAACTTCTCTCGGAACTGTTTCCCAATAATCTCTTTTATCTATCTTACCCATCATCTGAACTTTGTATCCCAATTCTTTAGTAACTTCAGCAACTTCTTTTAATCCTTTCCATGGAACAGTTCTCCCAACATAACCAACTAAATCTTCTTCTGTTTCTTTTTCCTTATATGTAAAAAAGTCTAAATCAATCCCATAAGGAATTGTTTCGACATTAAGATATCCTTTCTCATTTAATTTTTCTCTAGTTCTATTACAACCAGTAGTAAGAACATCAACACCAAGCTCATTCCAATCAGAATGGAATAAAGCTTTATCTCTTTGATTTTGATGACAAACTATTGTTTTATATTTCTTTAGTTCTGGTTTTGCTTCTATAAGCTGAACCCCACTTCTAAAATACTCATAAACAATAATGTCTGGATTAAATTCCAATACTTGTTTATAAAAATTGTCTGCTTCTTTAATAGCATCTCTAGGATGAACTGCTATTATCTTTGTTTCAATATGAGGCATATATTTAACCTTAGCGTTCACTAAGTTTCCTATCGCCCAATTTAATACGTCTGGACAGAATAATACTTTCATAATTAATTTTCTTTAACTGATAATTTTTTTAAATCCGACTCAACCATCTTTGCGACTAACTGATTGAATTTAATTTTAGGAGTCCAACCTAATTTTTCTTTTGCTTTAGTAGAATCTCCCACTAAAAGATTAACTTCTGCTGGACGCATAAACTTTTCATCTATTGTAACATATTTTTTATAATCTAAATAAACAGATTCAAAAGCCGCTTTAACAAAATCTTCTACACTATGTTTTTCTCCTGTTGAGATAACATAATCATCAGGACTTTTTTGTTGTAACATTAACCACATACATTCCACATATTCAGGAGCGTAACCCCAATCTCTTTCTGCATCTAACGAACCTAAAGATAAAGTATCTTGTAATCCTAATTTAATTCTAGCAACACCATCTGTAATCTTTCTAGTAACAAATTCCAATCCCCTTCTTTCTGATTCATGATTAAATAAAATTCCTGAACAAGCAAATATTCCATAACTTTCTCTATAGTTAATTGTTATCCAATGAGCATATAATTTAGATACTCCATATGGACTTCTAGGATAAAAAGGAGTCTTTTCATTTTGAGGAGTTTCTTGAACCAATCCAAACATTTCAGAAGTAGAAGCTTGATAATATTTTATATCCCTATCAATTTGTCTAATAGCTTCTAACAATCTTAAAGCACCAAGAGCATTAATATCACTTGTAGATTCTGGAGAGTTCCAAGATTCTTTTACAAAACTTTGTGCAGCCAAATTGTAAACTTCATGAGGTTTAGAAATTTCAATAGCCCTTGTAATAGAATTTTGGTCTGTTAAATCTCCAGAGATAAAATGAAGTTTATCTTCTATATGTTTTATATTGATTCTATTTTTAGTAGAAACCCTTCTCTCTAAAGCGTAAACTTCATAACCTTTTTCTAAAAGAAATTCAGCAAGATAAGAACCATCTTGACCTGTTATTCCTGTAATTAATGCTCTTTTTTTCATAATACTTTTTTATTACTTTATTAATTTATCTAGTCTAGCTTTATCAAATCCCATTAAGACAGTTTTACCTACTACGATAACAGGAACATTTAATTGTCCTTTTGAATATATAAGCATTTCATCTCTAGCTCCTTCTGTATGAATAACATCTATATATTCATATTCTAATTCCTTATCGTCAAAATATTGTTTTGCAACTTTGCAAAAATGACAATTACCTGTGCCATAAATTTTAATCTTCATATTCCTTTCTTAAATCATCATTAGTTGATAATACTTCTTTTAATAGTTTAGGTTCGTATCCAACTTCTTCACTTGCCTTAACTATACCATTAACATCTTTAGGATAGCACTTTCCTCCAAATCCTCTATTGTCTTCAAATACAGTTGTGTGCATTCTTTCAACCCTTCCGTCTTGTAAATGCAATTCTCTTAACTCATCATAATCAACTCCAAATGCTTCAGCAATCTTACAAAATTCATTACTGAAAATAACTTTAGTTGCTCCCCAACTATTTTCCATATATTTAGTTAATTCAGCAGTAGTAGAATCTGTTTGAATATATCTAACTCCTGGACCCAAAACTTTCTTAAAGAATTGTAATACTCCTTTAGTGTTTTTCTTTTCTCCACCAAAAATTTGAAAGTCATGTTTCTTCATATCTGTTGGATGAGGATAACCACTATCTTTCCACCATTGAACAACATAATTTCCTTCTCCAATATATTCAGGAGAGAAAACAATTGGTTTACCTGTTTCTTCAATTAATCTTTCAGTTGTCTTAGGTGGGATTGTGCTTTTAATTAAAATCAAAGGTGTATTTAGATTTTTAATAGTATCTTCAATAATACTTAAATCAACTGAATCATCTTTCCCTTGTGGAGTAGGAACACAAACTACAGCCAAATCACAACTGTTTATAGCTTCCCATTTTGTTTCTTGAGAATAACCTAACTTTGATATTTCTTTTACACTCTCATCATCTAAGAATGGGTCATAAACATAAATATTAAAATGGTCCTGAAAGAACCTTCCCATTGCTTTTCCTACATAACCGAAACCTATAATTGCTACATTCTTCATAATAATTTTTTAATTACCTAATAATGGACTACAAATATAATAATCTTTACCATTCCCATGGTCTGTAGTCTTTCCTTTTCTTGTTATAGTAAATCTTTCTTTTACCATAGCTTCTATCTCATCTTCCGTCTTCCAATTATTCCATTCTATAATAGCTGTTTCTCCACATAACTCCCAAATAAAACTTGGGAAGTGAACATGCCTAAACATTGAAAGATAAAATACAATATCAAATTTTTCTATTCTAAAAGACTTTCTTAACTGTTCTGTATTAGTTTCCCTTAAATCAACTCCATGAAAATTAGCTTGATATAAACCTGCATGATTAGCAACTGCTCTTGCTCCATAAGAAGCATCATGAAAGTCTATTCCAACAGCTTTCTTTGCTCCTCTGTCCAAAGCATACTTAACAAATAAACCACCACTACAACCAATATCTAAAACTGTTTTACCTTTGAAATCAATCTTATCTAATCCCATTTCTTTAACTCTTTGTTCAAATTTTCTTGGACCTCCTTTTAATCCTAATGATTCATTTTCATGATAATAAACCTTCCCCCATTTTGTTCCTTCCTTATAAGCATTATTCAACCATTCCGTATATTTATCATTTAACATAAATGTTTGAAAATCAATAAACTGTCCTCCTTTCTCATCCTTTTCAGCAACATCTTGTTTAGCAACTTCCCAACCATATTTAGTTCCTAATTGAATTACTTTTGCATATAAAGCTTCTGCTATTATAGGTTTTCTATGAGCATCTAATCCTCCATACTCTCCACCAACAAAATCAGTAACTTGAGCAACAAACTTTTCGTTATTAACAACTACAGAGATAACAGCATAGACTCTAGGAGCAATCCCTTCCCAATGACAAATATTTTGAATGATAGTAGCATCTCTTAAAAAAGTATTTCTTCTAGCATTCATAGACATCATTCCTGGTCTTTTTCTATCTTTAATCATTATAGGGTCATCTCCCCATTTCATTTCCTCGTAAGGTATTCCATAAGGGATTGTATCAAATACTTTTAAGATAACATCCTCATTCTCTAAACCGAATTTTTCTTTAACATCATCAGGACATTCAGTAACAAAACAATGCTTACCACGATTACTTAATCGCTCATTTGAACTATCATATTCAACTTTTGTTTCTAAATCGTGTATCATATTTTTTTTGCTTTAATTAAATAACCTGTTGCATTATGATTCCTGTATTCTTTTGATGGTCGCATTCCTTCCAATCTATAAAATGTCATTGGGTCCATTTCCTCTGCTTCCCTATAAGTTAATTCTTCAATTTCAAATCCTGTTTCCTTTAATAACTTTCTAACACCAAACTCTGTATATCTTAAACAATCTTCTCCTAAAGGATTATGAATTGGATAAACGAAATGAAATGAGATATAAAGTATTCCTCCTTTATCTAATAATAAATTTATATTTTCTAAAGCTTGAACTGGATTCCACCAATACTCTGAAACTTCTAAACAAAAAGCAGTATTAAAATAATGATTATATTTATTATACTCTACTCTATGTTCAATCTTATTTAAGTCACAAACAATATCTGGTTTTACTTTTGTTTCGTGTGGAACTTCTAAATCTAAAATCTTATAGTCATCATTCAATAAAGCCAAATGGTCTAATCTTTTTATTACTGGATTTTGACTTCCTCCAATATCTAAAACTTTCCCTTCAACAGAAGGAATTTCTTTTAACCATTTCTCTAATTGTTGCCTTGTATAACTACTCATGATTTTTTATTTATTACCTTACAATAATTCTCTAACATTTCATAAGAGCTTCTTATTTTCTTTCCACCAATTCCATAAGCAATTTTAATATTTAATTTCTTACAGATATCTTCCTCTGGCAATTTCTCTCCTCGTCTATCTCCATTAGCAAACACATTAGGTTTTAATTCTTTCAATGCTCCTATAACATCTGCCTTCGTTGAATTGTGAACATAAACTCTATCTACACATTCAAATTCTTTTATTACTTCTGCTCTTGCTCTTGCGTCCATAAAGTTAATTCCTTTTTTTCTTTTTAACCAACTATCTCCATTTACTATTACAATTAACTTATCTCCTAATTTTTTTGCTTTTCTGAATAGACGGATATGACCCAAATGTATTGGGTCAAACCCACCTGATACAGCTACCACTACTTTCTTTTTTCTTTTATTCCTTGTAGTCATAATCTAACCATTTTTTATTTTCTGGAGAAATGAACCATTCTACAGTTTTCCTTAATGATTCTTCGAAAGACTTATCTGGTTCCCACCCATATTGTTTCATCTTTTCGCCACTTAAAGCATATCTTAAATCGTGTCCTGGTCTTGCTGAATGGAAATCTACCATTTCGTATTTCAACTCTTTCCCCAAGAAACTTGCTATTAATTTTGCTAATTCTAAATTATCAACTTCTTTCTCTCCTGTAATATGAAAGTCTTGTCCTATAACTTTTAACTCATCTTTATCTACCTTGAAAGGAGGTTCTCTTTTGAAAACTTCTTCAATTAGATTCATAAGATGTAAATATCCATCAGCGACATTTCTTCCATGAATATAAAATCTTGTCCCAGCTCTTATCTTATCTGGATGAGAATGTATTGTTACTGTTTCTCCAGCTAACACTTTATTAATTACCAAAGGAATGAATTTTTCTGGATGTTGTCTTTCTCCAAAAATATTCATTGACCGAGTAATTATTGCTGGTAACTTATAAGTATTCCTATAAGACTTCACAAACATTTCTCCTGCTGATTTTGCTGCACTATAAGGATTAGTAGGGTCGTGTCTTTCTTCTTCAGTATAGTTATGCCCATCAGGAGCAGGTCCAAACACCTCATCTGTTCCAAAATAGAAAAAGCACTTCAATACATTTTTAGCATGAAGTTCTTTTGCGAACTCTAACATATGAACTGTCCCCTCTACATTTGATTTAACAAACGGCAAAGGATGAGTGATTGAATTATCTACATGGCTTTCAGCACCAAGATGTAAAATATAATCTACATCTCCTATTTCTTGTTTTAGTCCCTCCGATAAAGGACTTGAGAAATCTCCACTTAATGATAATACTCGTTTATCATCAAAAGCTTCAATATCTCTTAACCTATCAAATCCATTTGAAGCATAAGTTAATTTATCTAACACTACAATATCTGCATCTGTGTTTTTAAGGAAATGTTCTACGAAGTGATGTCCTACGAAACCACAACCTCCAGTAATTAAAATTCTCATTACATTTTCTTAGTTAGTTTATAATTCTGTTACTACTTTAAGTCCTTTCATTGTATTGTCTGAAGGTTCCATAACAAATTTTAGATAACCTTCTATAGCAATCTTCATTTCTTTCAATCTTTGTAATTCAGTTTGTGCTTTAGCCAATACTTCTATATTTTTAGATAACAATCCAATCTTATCCATATCTCTTTCATCTTTGAATATAGTTCCATTCTTATTTTCAATTTTCTTTTCATTTTCTTCCTTCAATTCAGCTCTCATCTTATCTTCATCTTTGCCTTCAATCATAGCTTCCCAATATTCAATATCAAGAACTATTCCCATGATTTGCTTTATTTTTTGTTCCTTAACATCTTTTAAGAAATCTTTTACTGTTATTTTTTCTGACATATTTTTTTTAATTAATTAATCTATTAAATACTTCTAAATATTCACTTCCCATATCCATAATGGTCCGACCTTTAAGTTTCAATAATTCTTTGGTTCCTCCTATTCCATTTACTCCCATTATATCACAACCACAGGAAAGTGCTTCCATAACTGTATTCGGACTTGCATCTGCATAAGCTGGGAATAATAAATATTTACATTCTCTCATCATCTCTCCTAATTGTGCTCTATCTTCTATAACTCCTAAGTAAGTAACTTTTTCTCCAGCAAAGAAATCAAATCCATATTCAACCATCGTTGGAGAAAATTGTCCTATTAACCATAATTCAGAGTCCTTGTCTTCCCTGAATGCCTGATGAAAGCGGTAAAATGCTTCAGGGACACGTTTATTCTCATCTCTGTTATACTGAACAAACAAATACCTATTTTCCTTTCTAGGAGCATTATTTTCAAAAAAGAAATCTGTATCAACTCCATTATAAATTACTTTATTTTTATAATGAATATCAATCCCATTATCTTGAAACCACCAACCAGCATAATCCCTAGCCCATTCGCTTTGGAAAATAATATAATCTGATATTTTAGCAAAGTCTAACATACGAGAAAAAGCCGTTCCTCTATTACGGCTGTCCTTTGGAATATTATCTACTCTGAAAACTATCTTCTTTCCTTTAGCTTGGGCGTCAATCATCTCTTGACGATTAGCCATTGTAGCACTTGTTATTAAAATTATGTCACACTCTTGCCAAGAAGAAACCAATTTGATTTTGCCTTCTAAACTCTTTTTAATATTGAATAAGAAAGTCCAACCTCCTCCGATTGATTGCTTACTTATATTAGGTATATATATGTTCATATTACTTTTTCTAACTTATTAACACTTATTAATGTTTTTCACTTGACAAAATTCCACTATTCTTATAAAATTTAGCTACTTTGCTTTATGCAGATTAAGCGTTTCATGATATCGTAAATAAATTATGTGAGTTTAAACAAAAGGAAGGGACTGTCTTAGCTGGGCAGTGCCTTTTTTATTCAATCACATCATACTGTATCAATCTTTCGTATTGTTCTATAATCGCTTTCTCAATCACATCTCCTATTTCTTTATTTATTGGGTGATAAATATTGATAGAATTATCTCCTACCTTTTTTGTAGGATAAGTTAATCTATATCCTCCTTTTAATTTTGTATAAATACCAATACTTCCTATATACAATTTATCATCAATAATACATGAAGCAAGACCTATTAAACCATTCTTAGGCTTCAAAGGGATTATCGCAATTTCTTTTATTGTTGTTTCGTTCATAATACATTTTTTCTTTATAATAATATCCCCATATTATTCTGACTCTTAACTTATATATTCAAAAAGTTCTTCTAAGTCATTCCACAAGTTGAATTTATCCACCTCCCAACTGTGTCCCCATATATGATAACACCCTTTTTCTTTCTTGGCTATGTCAAATTGTGCTTTAGCATATTCTAACCAATTTTGTCCTTTATATTCTGTCCTTGAAGGATGAACATGAACAGAGGTAGCTATCCTATAATTGTCCTTTGGTTCCTTTGTATTTCCCACTAAAGTTGTTCTTGCATATTTAATTCCAATTTCTTTTAATATTTTTACAGTAGTATCATTATACCTTCCTCTTGGATAACAAAACCATTTAACTTCCTTCCCTGTAATATGTTCTAGAAAATCTCTATTCATTTCTATATCACCTCTTTGATGAACTTCATCTAATAATTTTAAGTCCATAGGATGATTAAAGGTATGTCCTCCTATTTCAAAATCTTCAGACAATTCTTTTATCTCATCTAAATCTAATTCTAACCCTTTATTAGATAAAAAGAAAATACCTTTAAGATGATATTGTCTTAATAGTCTTGCTATATCTAAATCGTGCCTAGCACCATCATCCCAACTTGTTAGTATTTTCATATTTTATTTTGATAAGCAAACTCTCCATAAAGTTCTTTTGCTTTTTTGTTATATGCTAATCCTGCTTCTTTTTCTGTCTTAAAATTTCCTAAAGCAATTTGATATGCTCTCCCAACATCTACCCCTTTTCTAATTCTTGGGTTTATATAAGCTCTCCAAGACGAACCAATAATATCTCCTTTCTTTTTCCAAGTATGTTTACTTACTCCTTTATATTTTGAGGTTGGGGGTTTACCTTTGAATGTTTTTACTTTTCGAGCAAATTGTTTTTTATTCCTAATAGTAACTAATTTTATATTCTCTTTTCTACAATTAAGATAATCCCCATCAATAGGTATTGCGTTTCTACCAAATCTATTAATAGTTAAAAATATAGTTATCGGTAAATTATGTGTTGTTTTCTTCCCACTATCTGTTTTTGGTTTATGTGCTGTATAAGGAAAAGTTATACCGTTACAAAAATGCCAAGAAAACCTACTTAATACAGGATAATCCTCATCATCTACTATTGCATATTTTCCTTTTGTTAATTTAATTTTTTTCATAATAATTTTTCCATTATCGCTTGTATAACATTTACTGTAACAGCATTCCTGCATTGTTTATATCTTTGTGTATCTGACACTCCTTCTGTCCAATCATCTGGGAAACCTTGGAGTCTTTCACATTCTTTAGGTGTTAATCTTCTTATCTGTGCATCTTTTAATAATTTCGGTTTATTACCTGAACCTTCACTAGCTTTTACACTTCTTGATATTCCTTTCTCATCATAAACTCCTTGTTCGAAATGCCAACCAAAGTCTGTTTTATCTTTTAAAGGATTTATTATTGATGGAACATTGTTACCTCCTGTCCCCATAGATTGAGTTAATGTAGAACATATCTCATCTGTTTGATGTAATTGTGCTGAACTACCAAAATTTCTAGTTCTACCTGTTGTTATTCTCTTTCTTTTAACTGACTCAATAACCTCTCCTGTATCATTTGAGAAAGGAAATACTTCTGGTCTACTTGTTCCTCTAAGATGTCCGACAATGAACACTCTTTCCCTATTCTGTGGGACTCCGAAATTCTTGCTGTTAAGCACTTGCCATTGGATGTCATACCCCAATTCATCAAGCGTGGAAATAATGGTAGTAAATGTTTTCCCTTGGTCGTGTGATAATAACCCTTTAACGTTCTCAAGCAACAAAAGGCGTGGTTGTTTTTCCCTAATAATCCTAGCGATTTCAAAGAACATAGTTCCCCTTGTGTCTTTGAATCCTCCTCGTTTCCCAGCAATAGAGAATGATTGACAGGGGAATCCTCCAACAAGGAGTTCAAAATCTGGTAATTCTTTTTCGTTGATTGTTGTAATATCTCCATATTCTTTATGATTAAAATTTTTTTGATAAGTTTGGATTGCGTATTTATCAATTTCTGAAAAACCAATACATGTGGGAGATTGCAAGCCGCTCCCCCTGCCATTGCTTGTCCCGAACTCGTTAAGCATTGGCTTGTCTGATTCGGATAATGAACCATTGCCTGACCTCCATTGAATACTTTTATTTTTTTCATAAGCTTGTTGTATCCCTAGTTCGAATCCTCCGATTCCACTAAATAATGATAAGTATTTCATTACATTTTTTATTAATTTATAATCGCAATAAAATATTTAATGCTAATACTCCAGCATCTACACTTAATTCAAAACCTTCACTAATAAGTTTTGTTAATTGTTTTCTGTCATATACAATCCTTTTATCAAAAGTAGGAGATGTAAGAAAACTACCACGATTTATTATCTTAGCCATTTTCCATCCTTCTCCTAAAGACCTATCTACTTCTTCTCTTATTTTATCTTTATCCATAATTTTTTTTATTAATTTATAATTACATAACCCAAACTTCTGGTTCAGATGTCATATTAAATATAGCATCAGCCATATTAGAATAGTTTCCAGCATGATAGAAATGGTCTGGCGACATCTCTACATATTCAGCTCTTTTAACTCCTGCTTTGTTTTCAGTAATAACCCTAATCAAAGATTTCATATGGTCTGTAAATTCTACCTTATCTGCAAAATTCTTTGGAAGATTAATATCTTGGTTTCTAAATCTAGCTGTCCACATATCCAAAGATAAAGTTCTATCAGTATTAATCTTTTGTTCATCAACCTTAAACCATTCATTTTCTTTAACTTCTTTCATTCCAGAGTAATAACACATATGAACTCTGCCTCTAAATCTATCAGCAAACTTTTGAACTTCTCTTGTTTCTGGTAACGCATCAACAACACATTGTTTAATATCATATTCATCCATTAACTTATCTAAATCTTCAAAGTCATTAACTGTATTTATATAAACAATCTGCTTATCACTATTATGAATAACAACATGAAGAACCTTTCCTACATCGACTCCCATGAAATTATGACCCACCTTAACTCCAAAGTTGTAATCTCTCTTACAAGCCTGTAATACCTCATCAGTTAGCTTACCACCTTCAGGTTCATATGGAAGTCCTAAGTCCTGATTAAAGAATTGTTGAACTTCCCACTCTGCTGTAAGTTTAGATGACTCAACCATTTTCTTTAAATCAGCCATAGGAGAATATAGTTTAGAAACATAATATCCTCTTTTGTTTGAATCAGGATTAGTAGCTCTCCATTCATGTTCACATTCCCAAGCAACTAATGTCCCTTCACATTTAGCACAAATAAGATGAGCTTCTTTACATTGCTTTTCATTAAGCATTTCATATTTAACATTCTTAAAGAAATCTAAATCTTGCCATTCTCCACAATGAGTGCATTTCAAAAAACAATGTCTTTGGTCTGTTAGTATAAATCTTTTATGAATACCAAAATTAGGTAAAGTAGGAGTAGAAGCCCATCTCTGCCATTTCCTACTTGAATGCTCTAATCGTTTATCAAAATAAGGAATGTTCTCTTGAGGCATTCTATCTATTTCATCTATGAAAATAATATCTCCTGGAACGGAAGTAATTTGTGTAGTAGAACCAGAACCCCTAAAATAAGCAAAACCTTTACTCATTCTTTTCAAACCAATCTTATCGGCTTGTTTACCCAATATCTTTTTAGCTCTACCACAAACTTCTCTTAAATATTGTTTATTATTTAAAGGCTCATCAATTCTTTCTTGAACCATATCTCCCATAGTAGAACTTGTAGGAAAGAAGTAAATTGAGTTTTCAGCAAATTGGTCTGGCAACCATAAAGCTTCAGTAAGCATTCTCTCTGTTAAACCAGTTTGGGCTGACTTCATATATGTAATATCAGGATGTTGGTCTTGATATATCTCAACTAAATACTTATGCTTTTCAAAATCTAAAGGAGTTCCTCTTGAAGTCCAATTATCTCTAACCCATGCAAAATAATCTTCACGCCATAATAACTTTTTACGACCATCTAATTCGATAGCATCTAATTGCTTCATTTCATCTATTTCTTTATCTTGTTCGTAGATGTTTGGCAATTCTTTTTCTTGTTGATTCAATGTTTTCATCTTTAAAATCTTCTGCTGTTAATCCTAACTCTTTAAGTATCATATCATTATCAAGGCTTGTTTGTGTTATATCTTGTTTTTCATAGTTAATAGGCAATCCTTTCATTATCCTTTGAATTTGCCATACTGTCTTCAAATCAGCTACACTAAAATCTGGTTCAGGTTCTACTTCTATGTATTGTGGCTTTCCATTCTCATCAGCAACAGCATTTCCTTTCTTATCAACTAATAAAACTTTTCTCTTTTGCAAGCTCTTTCCTATATGTCTAACAATATTAGTAGTCAAAACAAAAAATTCATCATCAGAAACAGAAATCTTTTCTTCCATCTTCGCCTGTCTTTTATTATTCATTTCTTCAGAATAAGAAACAAATAACTCATAAAGCTTTCCTCCATCACTTCTAAACCAACCAATCACAGTTGTTTCAGGTGTTTCTATTTTTTCTCCTATCTCCTTATGAGTATTTCCTAAATACTTTAATTCGATAGCCATTCTTTCTTTTAAGTTTAGTTTATCCATACTTCTTATTATACATTACTTGCTAATTCTTGCTAGTTCTTATTAATTATTGTGAGTTTTACTTGTAAAATTTCTTATATACATCTAGCTTAGTTGTAGCATTTTTAACTGGTTTCTCCCTTTTCTCGCTTATAATATCTATGATTGCTTCTGGACTAAATAACCAAAAAGAGAAAGGAGCTTTAATAAATTGTTTTATATCTTTTAGTGGTATCATGTTATTTCTTTCTATGTAATTCTAAATAAAGTTCTGCTACTCCTTCAAATGTTTTTGGAAATCTTTGCATACATAATCTTGGTCCTATACTTATATAAGTTCTATCTTTATAAATAGCTATAGTAATATTATCCATTGAACCTGTTAATGATTTTTGACATTCATTTATAAGTTCTTCTAATGTAGCATAATATCCTAATCCTCCGTTTATTTTGTTTAAATAGTCATCATCATGTTCTTTAAAAGGAAAACCTGCTTTTTTTAATTTTTTTAATATTTTTATCATGCTAGTAAAGGAAACTTATAAACTCTTGCTGTAGGTGTATCTTTCTCATAACCTTCTAAAATTGAACAAAGTTCTTTTAGTTTAGGAGCAATTGATTCATCCCATTGTTTTTCTGTTGCTAAACCACTAAAACAAAACTCTCTATGTAATTCTGAAACTAATTCTCCCATAGCTTCATCAGCCTTTTCTAATATCTCTATAAGTTCTTCTTTTGTTTTTGTTTCTAAATGGCTCATAATGTTATTTTTATAGTTTATAAGTTTAACCAAATTTGTTCTGTTAATCTCCATTCAATACGATATTGTCCACTTTCTTCTTTTTCAATAGTAATTCCACCACAAGAAATAGATTTAGTTTTCTTTTTAAGTCCTTTTATCATCTCAATGATATGTTTTTCTATTTCTTTTACTGTTGGGGGATTTTTAGAATCACACCATCTCCAATTAAAAGTATTATATAATACTTCTAATCTTTTAGAAAATTCTTTAATCTCCTTCATTTGTTCTTTTTCTACTTTCATAATATTATTAATTAGTTAATAATTAGGTCTTTCTTTTGGAAATCTTAATTTTCCAGAATCTACACATACAACATCTCTTATCCAAGTTAAAGCACAATCTCCTGCAATTCTATTTTCTTTTAAGTATTCAATAATATATTCATTATCATACATCTTCCCTTCAAGGAATAATTCCTTAACAGGTGGATTATCTCTTAACCATTTTGCTTTAGCTTCCTCATGTTCTTTTCTCATTCTTACATCTTCTATTTTATATTCTTCAGTATCTTTATAATTAACCTTTTCTACTTCTTTAATAACTTCTGCTGTAATAGTTTTAACCTCCTCTTGTTTTTCTTCTTGTTTTTTCTCTAGTTCATTTCTAACATTAAAGAAAGCACAACCAAAACAAATTAGAAGTAATAACGCTATTATAATTTTATCTTTTATTTTCATAGTGATGTTTGGTTAGATTCTATTGCAGTAATAATTTCTTCTTTCATATCTTTTCTTCCTTCATCATATAAATCACTCTCATAAGCAGGGTTTGTTTCGTTTATAGGTTCTATTAGTTCTATTATTGATTTAGAATATTTTTCTTTTAGTTCCGCGAAGATTCTAGTAGCAAAGGCTAAAGCTCTATGTCTTTCACTCCAATCTTTATTATCTTCTGGATATATCTCTTTTGCTAATTCTAAAGCAATTTCCTCATATTCTTTTTCTATATTCATATTATTTTTTATTACTTCTTGCTAATTCTTTTACTCTCCTCGCATTGTATCTCTTTAACCAAGCAAGACTACTAAAAGGAGAAACATTATTTCTTATTTCTGGCATTGTCATCATCTTCCTAGCTAATTTTCTTTTAGGATGTTTATTTTTAGTCATTACTTTTTTATCTGTTTAATTATTAATTCAATCATAAGGTTATAAAAATTTTCTTTATACTCATCTCTTACATCTACTCCATCTGGTATTATTTTAGCATTATCAGGTATTTTGAAGTTTCTTATAATCTTAATTATTTCTTCTTCTCTTTCCATAACCTTATCTTCAACGAATTGAAGTCTTTCTTTATAAACAACAGTATGTTGAAGTCCTTTTCTATCCGCGTAAAAACCATCAGTTTTATTAGCAGATAAGTTTTCCCATTGTTTTTTTATAGTTAATTTTTTCATAATGTTATAAGTTAATC
>Ga0222694_1000125_pt1 | contig 19624 bp, 29 predicted proteins | sample AntAcemetage1333_FD_181145 | JGI IMG/M metagenome (GOLD analysis project Ga0222694, IMG submission 181145) | Saline water microbial communities from Ace Lake, Antarctica - #1333 | ecosystem: Environmental > Aquatic > Non-marine Saline and Alkaline > Saline | place: Antarctica: Ace Lake...
TTAATTTTTTTTTTTTACTCCTTCTACTCAAACTTTTTGTGTTATTATTTTTTGTTTTTGTATTGCGTGTAGTTTTTCACTTATGTTTTGTAAGTGTTCTATTAATTCTTTTGCTTGTGCATCTCTAATTTTAAACCTCCTAAGCTTATATTTAACATAAAAAGAAAAACTATTATCATTGGGATTAAATATAAATTGTTATAATAGTTTCCTGTAGGTGTTTTTATAAAAAAGAAAAATGTTACTCCTGAAATAATTGATAAAATTATGATGCTTGAAATACTAAAAACAAAATCTAAATTTTTATTAATTATTATTTGTTTATTATTCATTTTTTTATTTCTTTTGCTTTGCATTTTCCTTTGATCGCTACTATTCCATTAAGTTCTAGTTCAATTTCTTTTATTGTATCTGTTAGTTTCATCTTTTTTACCTCATCCTTTTTTTGTGTTTAATTAAAAAAATCCTTGCCTTGCCATGCCTTGCCGTGCCGTGCCATGCCACGCCCTGCCTTGCCATGCCATGCCTCGATTGTGAGTATGAAAATAAAAAAAATAAGGGGTGGTGAATTATCACTCCCATATTTCAACTTTAAACTTCCCAAAAACACCCCTGAAAGTTCCTAAACCAATAGCGTTACCACCAATCTCAAAAATTTTCTTAAGTAATGTTTCAGTAAGCTCAGGAGTTTCTTGTAAAGTTAATTCAAACTCAAGCTTCCATTCAGTTTCAATAATAGGTCTTTCTTTAGGGTTTGGTATTGCTAGTTTACCTTTCATGATTTTAGCAACAGCATAATGCATTTTAACATTATCTTCATTTTTCTCAATAGGTTTGCCTTTTCTTAAAAAAGGAATTAAAAAAGGTTCTATTGAAATATAACTTAAAGCTGCTTTACAAACTTCTTTGTAACCTCTTCCTACTATTCGTTGTGTGGCACTCTCTGTATTCTGTGCAGAGAGAAAGGACAGTATGTTTGTTGAGGGTAAAACCAAATGCCCCTGTTCGTTTGTATAAACTTTTTCCATCGGGTGTAGTTGTTCTTTGTTGTTGCCCGAATACCGGTCGAACATTATTGGTGTAAGCCCACTTAATACTATTTTCCGTTTTATGTTTCTTGTCATTTTTTTCATCTCCTTGTTTCATTTTTTGTTTACCTTTTGTTTTTTTGGTTTACAAGGAAAAAATCCTTGCCTTGCCATGCCTTGCCATGCCTAGCCATGCCATGCCACGCCCTGCCTTGCCTTGCCTAGCCGTGAGTGTGATTGTTATATGTACACTTCTCCTTTGCATTTTTTGTAGATTGCTGGTATGAGTATGTTGGTGCAAGGTGTTAGAATACATATCACTATTAACGCCACCCCTACCATTCTTAGGTTTATTCTTTGCCTTACACCGTAAGTGTTTAGTTCAGTTTTGAGTAGTTTGTTTGTTTGTATGTTCATTGTTCTCACCTTTTTTTGTTTTGTTTCTGCAGCTTGGGCATGTTACCCATTGCATTTGGCTGTTTGTTTTCCATTCGTATTGGCATGTTTTACATTTGATTTTCATAAGTATATATTACTACGACTACTATTTAAATGTTTGTATTCCAACCACCAAAAGCGTCGTCTAATGTTTATTAAACGACGTTTTCAAACAACCATCTCACTACAAAGTAACAATAAAAAAAAAGGGTTACCTCAAAATAACCCAAAAGAAAGTAGCCACAAAAAAGCCAGCAATAATCCACATAACAACACCAATCCAACGAGCATCAATACTCATAACAGCACTAGTTCCAACAGTAATCGTAACAATCAAAGGCAACAAAACCATCAACAAAACAGTCTTATTACCCCCCAAACTCAAAACGATCATACTAATAACAACAATAACCACCAAGCTTAACAAAACCTTATTACCAAAATAACCATTCATACCAGCACCAATCAAATCAAACAAAGCAAAACTCATGGAGCACCACCACCCTTAAGAAAAATAACAAGACAAGTAATATACAAAATACTCAAAGGCAAAGCGATAATTAAAGAAATCAAAGGAGGCAAAGTATTAGAAGTAAACAAAATAATAGGCATTATCGCAATCTTAAACAAAGTAACAATAAAAGCAAAAGCAATCCTAACCGTGTCAACCAAACTAAAACCGCCACTATCAGTATCAACACTTGTTCCAGCCTCCAAATCAGGAGGATTACTAAAATTACCGTTTAAATCAAAAACGTAACTATTAGTTAAATTTCCCTGAGGGTTTGCAGCGTAAGAATCCATAGAACTTTCAAAACCATCACTGTTTTTAAGCATTATATCAAACAAGTCATTGCTAATCCAGCTATCAGTATTGTTTTCAATACTACCATCACCACTCATAGTGTACTTCACACCGATAAACATGAAAGTGTTAAGGCAAATAATAAGAACTAACAAGTTAAGAGTTGCGCTTCCTTTACTTAACATTTTCTTCATTGTTCTTTCACCATCATAACAAAACCCATAATTCCTAAAATGACCATTACAATACCGACCATGTAAGGTATGAAACCTGTAATCATAAAAAAGATTATTCCAAAAGCAGTGATGAGAATAAGGCTTACACCTACAAGTCCAAACATTGCTCCTACAACAACAAAACTTAAAACTCCTGCTGTTCCAACTGTCACTTTTTGTATTGTTGAAAGTTGTTCTGCGAAGTTTCCTAAGCTTCTTATACCTTGAAAGTTGCTTATTTTCTCAACAATACTGATTAAAAACTCTCGGCCGTTAACGTACTGCAAATCCTTATTTTGCCTTTTGAAAAAGAAGTGAGCCTGCAACCGTCCAGTTTCATTAGCAAGAACGCTTACTGTCGCACTACCTCCGCTAGGACTGGTTGAAACATTACTAACACAGCTTGAAAGGTTGCAAGTGAAGTCGTGACTGTCAAGGCGCACTCCGAAGTATTCAAGGTCTGAAGTTGAACTGTAAACTTTAAAAGTTATATCTTGCCAGCCGTTAGATAGGTTTATCACTCTGTCTTTTGGAATTATACTATATGTTATTCCTTCAAAAACGTTCTCGTATAAGCTCGCAACTACTTGCTGCATTTTAATAGTGTAATAAGTGAGCAGTGGTCTTAAACCTATCTCTTGATCTGTGTAGGCTGGGTGAGTTACAAGAACGTTGTACTCGTATTGCTTGTCAAGAAACAGTCTTGCTTGCCCTGCGAAGTCCGTGTCGTACTGAGCTACTGTTATGAAGCTTTCATTATACTTTCTTTGAAATGTTAAACGCACGTCTTCTATGTTATCAAAGTTGAAGTTTTTAAGGTAAAAATCAACGTCACCTCTTCCATCAACGTCTTTTAACAAGTATAGTTTAAGGTTGTTTGTTTGATTGTTTATGGTTATGAAAACTCCTCTTTTTGTGTAACCGCTTGTTTGTGCTTGAATGAAGTATTCTCCAAGACTTAAATTGCTTACTTTTATTGATGTGTTGCCTGTTAAAGTTCTTGAGTCTGTTCCTTCCATGTAAAAAGTTGCTGCTTCTGTTATTGGAGACTGGTTTATTTCATCAAAGAGGCTTATGTTTATGAACGCTTTTAGTAATGTTTGGTTTTGTGTTATGTTAAAAGTGTAAGCGCTTCCGTTATGTTGTAGCACGTTCACTTCCCATTTTATTGGGTAAGTGTTTTCTTCTTCTGGAACTATTAGTGTTGCATTATGAATTTGGTATGTTGAACTGTTAAAAGTTTTAGTTACAAGTTGAGTGTGGTTGTAGTAAAACTTTGCGCTTGTTAATGTTACTTGTCCTGCCAGTCTGCTTATGTTTAAGAAAAAGTTTTGTCTTGAACCGCTTGTTCCTATTAGGTCGTAAGTGTTTGTGTAACTTCCTTTGTACCATTCGTTGTAAAGTTTTTCAACGTTTAGTCCTCCTATACTGTTAAATTGTATGGTGTTGTTTAGCTTTGCTTTTTCGTCTTTTGCTGTTACTGTTATTTCGTACTTGTAAGGAGTGATGTATTTTACTTTTATTTGTTGTTCTGTTCCTTCAAAATCAATCCAGTTTCCAAGTTTTTTATTATTATCCCAGATAACAAAGTGCCCTTCGTACTTGCTTTCTGGAAGGTAAACTATTGGTTTATCACTTTCAAGAGTGAAAGTTCTTTCTTCACTTTTCAGTATGTAGTTGAATGAGAACTGGTAACGGTCTTTAACTTTTTGGTAGCCACTGTTCCAAGCGCCAACCCCTTTTATTTTAACTTTGTTTCCTTCTTCTGTGTTGAACTCTAGTTGGTTCATAAACTTTTTTACTTCGTAATCTTTTATTTCGTTGTTTGTGTGCGGGTCGCTTGTTACTTGTTCTATTAGCAGTAGTCCTGTTGGTATTGTTGATGTGCTTATTTCGTGGTAAAAACTTGTTGTTGGAACGTTCAGGATTGAGTTGCTGATGTTGAAGTATGAAACTCCGAGTTTTGTTATGTTTATTTGGTAAGCGTAAACTAGGCGTTCATCTGTGTATGTTTGGTTAATTATTAAAGTGGTGGCGTAATTGTTTTGAACGCTTATGTTTTGGGTGTTCCAAGCGTTATTACTATTAAGGCTTATGACTGGTTTAGTAGTATCAATTATTATGGTGTAATTGGTTGTTCCAGTTCCTAAAGTTTCATTATCGTAACACTGCATGTTCCACACGAAAGTTCCATCATCATCACTAACACCCACGCTTGGAGTTATATTATTAATAGTATTATTAGTTATACTAGTGCTGTTTCCCATAAAGCTGAACGTTCCACTTTCATTACTCCAAAACTCGCAATGACTAATACCATAACTTGTTGTTGTTGGTGTGAAGTTGAACTGTAAATCACCAAAAACCTCACTACTAGTATTACCTGTGCCTGGCTGGTTAAGCGCAACGTTTATACTTCCACTTGGAATTTCAGAAACTCTATCAAGGTTGGTCAAGTTCCAAAAGTCAATGCTTATAGCATCTTGATAAGAACCAAAGTAAACGTTATCGCCACGCCTGTCATCACCAGCAACACCGTGAAGGTTCCACGTTGAAGGTTCAGCACTACCATTAGCCCAGTACCTCACAGTTAAGTTATTATTAGAAGCATTATACCTTAATTTAAACTGAGTCCAAGCAGCATTAGCGTTTATTCCAGTACTATCAAGAGCGCTAGCGTTATCATAAATACCGTAAGCAAAACCTTGAAAGATAGCCATGTTAAGCTGAAAGTACATACCGTCACCGTTATAACTCGCGCTGCCATTACCATAAAAACCTATCAAACTTCCTTGAATATTAGCGTATTTTATGTTACCATTAAGCTCGTAACTAGCACTGCTATCCATAAGACATTGAGTGTTATGCCCACCGTGCCAGGGAGGTGAACTCTGTGTAAATAATCCAGTACCACTTGCAACATTAAAAGTCCCCCCACTAATACTATAATTAGAACTACTATCCCCATCAAAATAATCATAACACTCAACAACCGCGCCACTTACAGAAATAGTTGAAACTAACAATATTAGAGATAAGAAAAGAAAAAAGCATTGCTTCATGCTTTTTTCACCTTCCTGTCACTAAAGCAACAACCGCAATCATAACCGCAATAGCAAGAATCACAGGGTAATTATTAAAAATAACCTCTAAAATACCGCCATTAGTCACGTTCACAGTGCTGTTAACTCCTATTTCAATAAAAGATAAAAGAGGACTGAGCATTATTGATAAGATCATTATCATCATAAAAGCAAATAATAATCCTACAAATAACTGTCCTCTTTTACTTTCAAAAAAAACTGTTTTAGTTTTCATTGTTTCTTCATCACTACAAATCCAGCAACAAACACCAGTATAACTAAAGCAAATAACACAGGTGTTAAAGCTAGTAGTCCTCTAGTTGTTGAGCTTTCAATGTATCCAGCAGGGTAGTAAGTATAGCTAACATAACTAGCATTACCATCATAGGTAGCGTCAGTAAGTGTTATTCCTGCTTTAACAAGCTCATTGTTCAAATCGCTAACAGTGTAGTTTCCAGTGCTTAACAAAACTTTAGTCACGTTTTCAGTGCTGTAAACTTCTGTCACACCAATAACCCAGTAGTTAGCAAGGTCTACTCTTGTCGAGTTTTGTAATGTTATTGTTTCATTTACTACTGTTTCAGTTTTTAATGAAGTGTTGTTTAAAAAACCGAACAGCACTGTAAGTAAAACCATTCCGATTATACAAGTTATCCCTATAAGTAACATTGTGCTTCCTTGACCTTTCTTGTTTTTTCTCATATTTTTATTACACCTCCATGAATGTTATAAGTTTATGAAAAAGCTCGTTTTTTGCTTTTTCCATTTGAAAACTGGCTTTTTTCTTTTTCTAAAAACAGGTATTTTTAGTTGCGCCGCTTTTATTAAAGCAATTTGTGTTCCTTTTTCGTAACCAAGCTTTTTTCTATAAAGCCTGATAAGGTTGGTTGCTTTTTTTGTGTAAACCATTTTTTTTTTAGTTAATTATTATTGTTCTTCCTCCAACACTTATTCTTGTACCTTTACTTTTCTTCTTTTTCTGAAAGCTTCTTTTCGGACTGTCAAATAATAAGCTTGTAGCACGACTTTGACCGCCACTTTTTTGTGAACTATTATTTCCTAAACTGTAAAAGCTTGAGTCAAACATTGGACTTGCAGGTTTTTGAGCGAAACTTTTCCTTTTAGGCATGCTTTTTTGTAGTTTCTGAAAGTTACTAATAGCACGGCCACTACCTTCACCAATTTTTTTCCCAGTTCTGAACAAGAAACTTTGTTTTCTAGCACTGCTTTTAGCTTCATTAAGCAATCTTTTACTTTCTGTTCGAGAACTAATTTGTTTAGCTTTCAATCGCATACTAGCACTTTCTAACTCACCGCTTTTAGTAGTATTAGTTTTTTTTCCAAACACTTTATTTAAAAAATTCATTTTCTAAAACCTCTGTTTTCTTTTTTGTTTTAAATACTTACCAATTTTCAAACCTGTTTTCTCTCCAAACGTATCAATACCAAAACTTCTTTTCTCAATATATAAACCTTTCTTTTTACGAAACTTATCTTCTAAAAAGTTCCAGCTACCACTACCAAAACTTGTCGTGCCTTTCTTTTTACGCTCAACAACTTTAAAACTCATAGCTGTTGTGTTATCAACAGCGGTAGCGCCAGCGCTTAAAGCGCCACGCTTAGTTAAAGGCTTAGTGTTAACTTTAACAAAACCACTACGACTTTTAACCATAGCATTATAACCAACCTTTTTTTCTTTCTGTTGTCCGAAACGAATTTTAGGAAGTTTAAAACTGAAAGGTTTAACAATACTAAAAGGAGGTTTTTCTTTTAACTCATTAAAATCATAAGTTTTAACAACTTTCGGAAATGGAATTGCAAAAACAGTTTTATCTTTTTCTTCACTTTCTAAAGAAACTTTCTCACCAATTTTAACATCAAACTTAGGTTTAACAACATAATCAAGTTTAGGTTTTTCAATATCAAAAATTTCATTAACATTTAATTTAGAAATGTTAGAACTCAAACTTTTAACATTAACAAATGGAAAAAACTTATTCTTACGTTCACTATCACTTTTTTGAATAACAACACTTTCTTGAAAGCTTTTAATTTTAGGTTTAGCAAAAATATTATAATTAGTATAAGCTAAACTAAAACTTGAACTAGATAATAAAAATGAATTATCATATTTAAAATTATTAACAATTTTAGGAAAATTCACATTCTTACTAACATATTTAAAAGCAAACTTTCCAATCTGTGCAGTTTCTTGAATAACCACACTTAAAGGTTCTCTAACAAAAATAGGCTGGTCTTTACTTCCAAAAACAGTTTTTTTGTATTTAACAACAGGACTTCCGCTTTCAGTTTTACCCAAAACTTCAACGTCTATTGCTAACTTGCTCTGTCTTAAACTTGGTAGTTCTAAAGGCTTTTTTGTAACAACTATTCTTTCAGGAGCGTTAAACCTTAACTGTCCTAAATCATAAACATCACTTTTTTTAAGAATGCTTTTTGGAATGTTACTTTTTACTTCATAAATGTTTTTAAACCTTTCAGGACTTAATAAATCTTTAAAAACTTTAGTTTTATCAGCAGTTAAAGTTCCTTGTCTTGAACTTTTTAAACTTAAATACTCTGAAGGTTTTTGTTGAATTGTAATCCCTCTCGTTTTTGTTTTAGGAATTTTTAACTCAAAAAAGTCAGTTTTTCCTTTATAATCAAAAGTTCCATAATCTTTTTTAAAAGTTTTAAACTCAATTTCAGGACTTATTTTAGTTCTGAACTTATAACGAGCATCACTACCAATTTTAGTTCCAGCATAAGCAAAAGGTAATACTATCGCAACATCTCTCACGTTTTTAGCTAAAAACTCTCTCCTTCCAACAGGACTGTCAATACTACCATAACCTTCACCTGTTTTATAAAGACCATAAGCACCTACACCTAAACTTATTGTTTGAAAAGCTAAAGGCGGAGCTATAAAAGAAAGAGCTGCGGTAGATAAACCTATTGCTCCACCTACAGCAAAAGTTCTTGCAATTTCTTCTCTTTTATTAACACCGCTAAAAGGAGAAAGTATTGTGCTACCAGTGCTTCCTATAATTTTTAAAGTTTTTCCAAAACTTTCATTTTCAATTTCTTTTCTGATACCTTTAATTTCTAAAGTGTCAAAATACTTTTTTCCTTTTTCTGCTTTTTCAAAAGGAAAATTGTAAACAGGTTCTAAAACTTTAGTTTTCTCACCAAAACTTCCAACCATAGTTTTTTTAAAACTTTTTTCTAAAACACTTTTAGTATCTTTTTGTGTGAGCTTAGTTAAAGGATATAATATTCCGAAAGCTTTTTTGTTTAATTCTTCTTCTTTTAACTTTCTTAAAACTTCTCTTTCCCTATCAATTCTTTGAGTAAATCTTGTTACGCCCTCGCTTATTTTTGAGCCTTTTGGAGCGTAAACTTCTGTTTTAAAGTCAGGACTGACGAAAAGTTCTTGTTCAGGAGTTGAGATAAACGTGCCTTCCCTGGTTTGCCTAACATTTTCTTCTCCAAAAAGCTTTTCAAAACGCTCTTGAGAACTTATTCCTTCTTTTTCTTTCTTTTTCTTTTCGCTTGCTTTAGTTCTTTGTCTTTCAACATACCTCAAAGCATGGCTAAGAGTTTTACTAACTTTTGTTCCTGTCGGAACAGTAACACTTTGAAAGTCACGAGTTATATAAGTTTCAGTGTCGCCTCCAAGACCAGTGATTTTAAGCCTGCCCATTTTAGGCTGGTCAACAACATGAACATTTTTTCCAGCACGCCTGTAAGCACTAGCGAAGCTTTCAGCAACCTCAGCCTGACTTAAAGGAGTCCTGCGCCTTTCAACCTCACTTAAAAGCTTAGTCGGGGTTAAAACTCCTTTTGTTTCTTTCTGAATCTTTTGAATTTCACTACTGGTTAGTTTAACTCCTCGACTTTGAAGTTGCCTGACAGTTTCAGCAGTTTTTTTACCGCCTAAAGTTTTAGCTTGGCTTTGCGCTGCTAAAGCTTTAGTAGCTTTTATTGTTTCTTCAGCAGAAATATCATACTTTCCTGATGACTTCCTTTTAGCCTCTTGCTTTTCAAGCTGAGCAGTAGGACTTTCAAAATGACCAGTTAAAGGATTAAAAATTTTACGAACACTTTTAGAACTTGAACCACCGCTAGAACTTTTTTTCTTATCAGACTCAGCTTTCTCTTTACGTTTCAACCCAGGAGACTTAAATTTACCAACACTACCACCCTTAGGAACTTTAATTGTAAAACCTATCGAACAAACCTCTTAACTTACTTAAAATAATGTTAATAATATATAAACCTTTCTAAAAAGAAACGAAAAGTTTAAATATGAACAAAAACATAAACAACTTTAATGGGGGTGTTAAGATAAAAATGGATAAAAAAGCTCAAAGTGGACTTGTCGCAGCATTAATAGGAATCCTTATTGCTATTATAGTTGGAGTTGCAGCAGCTATTCCAGTAACACAAACTGTAATAACCAGCGCAAACCTAACAGGAACAACTGCTACTATCGTTGAACTAATACCTTTAATGATTGGTCTTGTACTGTTCGTTGCAGTTGCAGGTTTGGTTAGTATGAGGTAAATTGTTTGAATGATACAATTGCAGAATAAAAGGAAAAACTTTTTTTTTCTTTTTTTGTTTTTAACAACTTTAATTCTTCCTTGTGTTAGCGCTGGTTCTTACTGGAATTATTTAACTAAGGGTTTTGCTGACACGTTGTACTGTAGTTTGCATGGTTGTAGTATTGATGGTAATTTTAGTGTTAGTGGTGTATCAGTTTTTGATGATGATGTTCTTATTTATGGTGAGGTTGTTGAGTATAATGACGTGGTGGTTAATGGTAGTCATTCTCCGAGTGTTGACAACTTTTTTAATTTGGGAGAGGTTGGTAAGCGTTGGGCTAACATTTATGGTGGTAACATTTGGAGTGATGGTGTTAACTTGCTTAACGCTATTAATGCTGTGAATAAGAGTTTGAATAGTAGTTACTGGGTTAAGAACGGGAATGATGTTTATTATAGTGCTGGAAGTGTAGGAATAGGAACAACAACACCATCAGTAAAATTGGAAATATCATCAAGTGCTTCTTCACCCTCATTAAAAATAAATCAATTTGTAGTACAAGGATATTCTAGTGCTGATTCTTTTATTGCAAATAATTTATATTATAATGGTTCAACTTGGAAATATTTAGGGAACGGCTATGGAAATACTTTACATTTTACTAATGGTTATACATATTTCCAATCTGCCCCAAACAATGTGGCTGGAGCTGATGTTTCTACAACTGTAAATGAAACAATAAGAATAACTAACGATGGTAGAATTACTAATTTTAGGAACAGTCCTGTTGGATTAGTACAAATAGATACAAAAAAGTTAGAACATTATGCTGATGATGGAACAAAACCAACCTGGAGACTTTCTTATGATGGAGACCCTGTAATAGATTTGTCAATGGGAAATAGTTATCAAGCAATGATTACAAATCCTTATTCTGGGGGGGATACTGGAGGATTGCAGTTCAGGACAGGTGGTTTAGGAACAGATTATACTAGAATGACTATTGCTCAAAATGGTAATGTAGGAATAGGAACAACAACACCAAATGCTAACTTACAAATTGTTTCTGATGCTTATAGCTCAACAAGTCTTAGAGTTTCAAATAAAGATACTAATACAATTTTTCATGTAGCAGAAGATGGAGATGGAGATGGTTTAGCTTATGTTTCAGATAATGCAGGTAATGTTAAAGTAAGACTTTATGCTAATGGAGATAGTTACTTTACTGGTGGAAATATAGGAATAGGAACAACAACACCACAGTACGAGCTAGATGTTAATGGTGATATAGGAGCTGAACATATTAACATTACTGGAAACTTCACAGGTAATCAAATTTATGGTGGTATGTGGTACCATAACCATACAGGAACAGAACTAAACTTTGCTGTAGACGGGCAATACTACCTGTTATTCTTCGTGAACGCTACAAACCTTAATGGTTTCACATTCACAGGAGGATTCAATGTAAACTCATCTTTAACAGCTCAAGTAAGCGGATTATACAAAGTAAATTACATGAGTATTGGTGATGGACAAAACAATCATAAGTATTACACAAATGTGTTCATTGGAGAAACAGAACAGTACAACTGCGGTAACCATCATAAAATGGCTGCTGGAGGAGATGTTATAACACAATCTGGAAGTTGTTTAATAAACATAATAGCAGGTGATGTTATAAGTTTAAGAACAACAGATGAAGGAAGCACAGGAACAGGAAACTATTTTGGTGGAAACATAAACCTAATAAGAATAGGAACATAAAAAAAATGAGTAAGAAAACACTTTTTTTAATAATGTTTGCTTTGCTATTAGTTTCAACAACAGTTTTAGCAGTAACTTTTGAAAGCGAAGTGGTTGATAAAACAAAAATAGAAGAGTACATAAAACAATACGATAAAAGCGTTGATAAAAACGAAGTTGAAGTTAAAAGCTTCACTGAAACCAAAACGTTAATCATCGCGAAAATAAAAGTTAACAACAAACTCGCAACACTAATAACATCAAAACAAAAAGTTTTAAAGGTGAAAACGAAATGAAAAAAACAGCAATAATAATATTAACAATACTACTACTAATAAGCACAGTTCAAGCACAAAAAGAGTGCAAACCAACACAAGAACAAACAGAACTACCATGCCAAATAATAACCTCATACACACCAACAAACCCTTGCAACACCTACACAGCAAAAGTGTACAACAGCACGCCAACACAAATACAAGAATTAACACTCACCAATTACGGCAGCACAGGATTTTGCAACACAACATTTAACATCACAACAAGAGGAAGCTACTTCGTAAACGTTACAAACGGAGATACAGCAAGCATATTCGTGGAGGGATACAAAATGGAGTATTTAGGAGCAATAATATTTACAATATTTACAGCGTTAGGACTAGGAATAACCTTGATAATGTACAAGAAAAAAGCGGAAAAAGACGCTGGCTCAACAATAATCATGGGAGTAATATCATCAACCATATTCTTAATAACAGCTTACATGATAATAACAGGTTTTGAAGTGTTCCCAACAAGCGTTTTTCAAGGAGTAATAAACCCAAACAACGCAATAACAATCATACTTTTAGGACTAGGAGTTTTCAACATGCTTTACAGCTCATCATTTTACAAACACCAAAAGAACGAAAACCAAGTTATAGAAGAATACGTATAAAAAAGTTTTAAGGAGTTGAAAAATAAATGGTAGAAGAAAACCAAAACCAAATAGACATGACTGTTGGAACAAGAAACCTTGCTAACAAAGAAAGCGTTGCAGAGTTTTTAAGCGAACTAATAAGACCAAGCACGATAGGGTTTGATCACTTAAACCTTGACATGACTTTCACAAATCTTCCAACAATGTTTGACGTTATTGAAGTTGAAAACAGCAGTTTTATCATAAACGTTTGCAGCCTGTTCAGCTGGAAAAGAAGCGCTTACCTTGAATGGGGAAAACTAGCAACAGCACTTAATTCAAGAAAAAGCCTTGGAGGATGGAGCGGTAAGCTTTTAACAACAATACAAACAAATCAAGAGCAAAAGTTTAAAGATGAAACTAAAAAAAGTAAGGGTTTTAACTTTTTTGGTTTCAAAAACAAGAATGAGTAAAAAAAGTATGGAGTTGATAAGAAAATGGATTTTGTAACAATAAGTATAATAATAGCAGTATCAATGTTAGGTGTTGCTTTTCTTGCAATAACAGGTGTTATAGCTGGAAAAGACGTGCTTTTTGCTTTTAGGCGTTTTTTTCAAAAAAAAGGTTGTGATATTTATATTGCTAATGATGCAAGAAACATAGAGCACTATTATAAAGTTCCGGAAGGAAACTGTTTTAAGATAAATGATGAAACTTACATCACTAATCCTAAAAAAGTTATGAACTTGGATGATGAAGCTATCACTAAAAGCGTTAATGATAGTATAAAAAACCTTAATGAAAGTGTTAAAAAAAGAGTTGTTTTAATAGAAAAAAAAATTGAAGCACTTAAAGAAAAACTTTTAAAAGTTGAAGATGAAAAACAAATAGCTTATATCAAGTCAGAAATTGAAAGGTTAGACCAAATAAAAGTTCAGTTCGAAAACAAGCTTAAAATACAAGAACAAAACTATTACAAGGATAAAAGACCAGCTTTTTTTTACATTAAAGGCGACCCTATACCTAAAGACTTTTACGAGTTTTACAGCGAGCTTGATAGTAAAATAATTGATAATATTGTTAGCAGAGCTATAAGCAAGCCTCCAACTCAAAAAACTGAGAATGAGCTTGATAAACTTAAAAAGTGGATTATTGGCGCTGCAATCGCTGCTGCAATCGCTGCTGTTTTAACAATAGGACACCACAATATTTTAATGGAAATTTGCAGGGCTCAAGGGCTTGCTTGCGCCTTGTTTTAAAAATGGTGAGGTACATTTGTAAGTTAAGGCTTGAAAGCAAAGACCACTTTGACATTTTTAAAAGTGAGGGCTTGGCTTTTCAAGTTTTGTCTAAAGCTGAAAACTTCAATAATATTAAGAGTAACGACTACTTTTGTAAAATCGTTCTTGAAGGAGATGATGGTTCGAAAAAAGTTTTTAATGGTAGTTTTGTTAAAACTTTGGATAAAGCTAGAATTTTTATTGATAAGACAGATTCTAGTTTTATCAAAAAATATTGGAAGTTTCTTCGTGCTGACTTTACCGCTTTAGAAAACTACATTTATGGAGAAAAATAAATAAAAATTTTTAAGGAGTTGAAAATTTGATGGAACAAGACAATTTGTTTATTAATAAAATTCACACCACTGATGCTATTAAGCAAAAAATGGGTATGATGATTGCTGACTACAACCAGCTTATTTCTAGAATGAATAAGGGTTATGTTGAGCGTAAGAAGATTAATGAAGATTTTGGTTTCATTGACCTTTTCGGTCATATCAACGACTTTTGGGATTACTGGGAGTTTAATAAGATTCCTGAAAAGTGTAAGAAAAACGTTGAGCTTACTGAAACTTTAAAAAAAGTTAAAGAAGTAGTAAATAAATATAATTGTGCTGAAAAAATTAGTCAAGAAGAACTAAAAATGTGTTACGATTTTGTTAAGCAAATTTACAGTCTTAGCGGTTACGCTGATGATAAACAAGGAGTTGAAGAAATTGATGATGAACCAATGCACTGGTGAGTTTTAAAATGGTTACTAACAGTCAAGAAGGGTATAATAATTGGAGAAAAGGAATACTTGAGTTGTACACTGAAAAGTTTAGTGAAAGTAAAGCTTTGAAGTTTGTAAGTTTTATTGATAGTCGTTATAAAAGTATTGGTAAAAACTTTTTGCCTCATAAGCTAATGTGGAAGTTGGTAGACCACTACTATAAGGTTACTAAGAAAAACCAGCAGCAAGCTTACGGTTGCTTTGGAAGAGGTGGGTATGGTAAAAGCACTTTGTTAAAGAACGTATTATGGTTTCTTGACCCAACATTTAACCAAACTCGTATAGCTCAAAGCGAGGCTGATTTTGAAAGAATACTGTTTGAAGTATCAAAGCTTCCAAACAGAGGTCGTTACAAAGCTGTTATGATTGATGAGCCAAGCCCAGAAGAACACCATCAAAGTAAGGAATGGAAAATGACGCAAAGCGTTCTTAATCAAATGCGCCAGGCTAACTTGTTTGTTGGTATTTGCGCCACTGATATGAGCTTGGTTAAAACCAGTTTTTACAGTTTGATTACTGGAACTTTTGCGTTTCGTAAAATGTTTGTTTATGACTATTATGATGAAGATAAGACTCCTCAAATTCTTGGTGACATTCGTAAGCTTTACGACCCTTCTTACAAAGTTTTTAATCTTGGTTGTGTGCTTAAAAGGCGTTACGTTAAGAACATGAAGAGTTCGCCTTTCACTCCTATTGACGTTGAGATTAAGGATTATGAGGAACAGAAGCATAATCATTTTATGGATACTTTGAAGCGTGCTGTTGAGATGAAAGAGAAGAAGTTTGCTGTGGATGTTAAGGAAAGTATGAGTGATGAGGATAAGATAATATTAAGGATGCGAAAGCTGAATAAGTCACAGTTAGAAATTGGTAATGCGATAGGTGTTTCACAGAACACTATTTGTCTTCGTTTGAAAAAGCTTAAGAAGATTGAAAATGCTATAAATCAAGTAATGAGTTCATAATAGCTTATAGGATAGTATTAAATAATAAAATAGCGCGGAATTTGGGGAAAAAACCGAAAAAAATGAAAAAGTGGTATAAATGAACCGAAAAAAATGAAAAGGTGGTATAAATGAACCGAAAAGTTTGGAAAAGTGGTATAAGCATTTCACTAATATTATTATGGTTTGTAGTAGGAGTAATGATAATCAAAGGCTACGAAACATACCAGTACCAAGAACAACACCCACAAACAAGATACGAAGCAGACTACTCAGGCAATTACCCAGCAGAACTATACGTTAAACAAGAAAAAGTGAAAGAAATAAGACACTTAATAACTTACGCAGTAATACTAGTAGGATTAAACGTGCTGTTTAAGTACAAACACGATCCAGAAAATCATTGGCTAACATTCTTTATAGATAGTATAAAAAGAATTGAAGAAAGCGGAGGAGAAAAATAAAAAAAAAATGTTACATAGAAAAACAGCATGCAACATATGCTTTTCAAAAAAAGTAAAAGTGTTGTATTACAAAAACAAACAAAACGAAGTTTACGAAGAACGCTGCTTAACTTGTGGCAACTTGCTTTATGGAAAAGTAAGAAAGTTGGAGGAAACAAAATGAGTTTAACAAAAATTTACGCACTAATATTAGTAATAAGTGTAATGACTGTGGGAGTAATATCTCAACTTTACGAAACAGCTTTTTCAGGAACAATAATATTCGCACTAATATTTATTGTAGCATCAATGAACGTAATTACAACTTTTTTAATGGAAAAAAGAACTAAATTTATAGAGTCAATACCTACATATACTGAAGAAGGAATAAAACAAAGCTTAGAGAAAGTGTTGCATAACATGCGCACAAGTCCTGACTTCGCTGAAATGGTGGTTAAACAAATGGTTGACTGTAAAGTTTTAAACTTCAAAGAAGAAGAAAGTGAAGAAGAACTAATAAAGGAGGTTGTTGAAAGTGAAGTTACAAGTGAAAGTGAAAAAGGAAACTAAAATAATAGACTCTTGCTTTGAAGAACTAGAAGAAAAAGGTGTTTTTACTAAAATAAAAACAGCAGTGTTTAAAAGCGTGTTTAAAGCTAGGGTTAACGGATTTTATAACCTTGTTCGTTTCAAAACAAAAAAGTACAATGTTGAAGAAGGAAAAAACTATTTCATACTTGAAGAAACAGGTAACGCTGAAGATGTTAAAGTTTTTAAAAAAGAGCTTGAAAACTTTTTGAATAACACTGAGGATAGTTTGAAAGACACTGAGGAGTACAAGAATTGTAAGAAAGACAGGACTTTCAGAAGCGTTTTTAGAATACTTACTAAAAGGAGTGAGGTTTGGAAGAACAAGTTTGTTAAAGGATTTCTTGGCGGGATGAGTGTTAAACAATTCTTTTTCAGTATTGGCATTCAGGTTGAGTGGAAGGTTTTAGAATGAAAAAGCACAATAATCTTTTACGTTTCACTTGCGCACAATGTTTTAAAGATTTCGTGCTGCTTAATGATGAAGATAAAATTTGCCCTTTTTGCGGTAGTTTAAACTTGGTTAATCGCAAGCCTTACGAGAATTACGGAGATGTATAAGTGTGAAAGTTGCAGTTTATTTAAGAACAAGCACTGAAGAACAGCACCCTGAAAAGCAAGAGAAGGATTGTTTAGAGTTTTGTAAAGATAAAGATTACGAAATTGAAGTTGTTTGTATCGAAAAGCTTTCAGGTTATAAGCAAATACAAAGGCCAGAGTATGATAAAATTAAAGAACTTGCTCGGTGCGGTAAAATTAAAGCAGTTGTTGTATGGGCTTTAGATCGTTGGGTTAGGAATAGGGATACTTTGCTTGAAGATGTTACCATACTAAGAAATTATGGTTGTAAACTACATAGTGTTAGAGAGTCTTGGCTTGAAGCCATTAATATTGAAGGAGCTTTAGGAAGAACTTTGCAAGACTTCTTATTAGGTTTGGTTGGTAGTTTGGCTGAGCTTGAGAGTAGTCGTAAGAGTGAAAGAGTAAAAATGGCGTTCAAGTCTCATAAAGGGAAAAAGTGGGGTAGACCTAAAGTTCATACTAATAAAAAGAAGATAGTGCTTGGGCTTATACATCAAGGTTTGACTTACAGGCAAGTAGCTGAAAGAACTAAAATAAGTATTGGAACTATTAGTAGTATATGTTCAAAAAATGGAGGGTAAATTTTGTTAATAAAAAACCCCCTTAATACTAGTGTTTAATAATGGGTCAATTACTGAACGATTTATATTACAGTCCAGCCGCACACTGGGCAAGTCCACATTCCTTGCAAGTTTTCTTTCATTAAGTTACCGCACTTCACACAAACCATTTTTTTACTTTCCTCCTATTCTAAAATTAGATAATATAAATCCGAGCCAAGCACTAAAAAACATTACTTCAAAAATTAAACAAAAACTGTAAATACCAAACGAACAACTATCACAAGGCAAATTACAAATACTATAATACTCAATAAGCAATACTACAAACAAGGTTAAAACAAACAAACAACTTACAATACACCAATAATAAAAGTTATCAAAAAAAGCTTTATCAAACTTCATTGTCATCATTCCTTAGTTTTGTGTAAGTATCTGTTGAGTTAATCTTTGATTAGATACATCCACATACTTCTTATTTATTTCACAACCTACATACTGAAAACCTAATTGTTTACAAGCAACAAGAAAACTTCCTGAACCACTAAAAGGGTCAAACACTTTATCCCCTTCTTCAGCAAATCTCTTTAATAACCACCTACCCAAAGGAACTGGTTTTTGAGTTGGATGTTGTCTCTTTTCTTTCCAATTCATATTCTCTTGTAACATTCCATGCCATCTATATTTAAACTTTCTAACAGCTTTTTTAAAAGATGTCCAAGCAAGTTCACAATCAGCAAAATCATTCGTACCATTATCTTTATCCCACACTATCCAACATGATGAATTAAATAAATATTCTATAAAATAATTACCTCCAAATATAATCTGATTTTTAGAAATTCTTAAAATCTCATTAAATATTTCTTTAGAAGGAATTTTTGAATCCCATTCTGAATACCCATAATCTGAAAAAATTGGTAATTGCTTCTTACTTGAATTATTAAAACCAACAGGATTTTTACCTCTACTTTCATGATTCTTCATACTTTCACCTATACCATATGGAGGGTCAGTAATAACTAAATCAAAATAGTTATCTGGAAGTTCTTTCATAAACTCCAAACAATCAATGTTATATATTTTGTTTAGTTCAATTTTCATCTTTCATTAGTTTTTTGTAAGTATTTTTCTTAACATTATTTCTTGATGAGGTGTAAGATTCTCATTTCCTTTTGTAACCCTTCTAAGCATAATCATATCAGGAGTTAATTCTGTTGCTGAAAGTTTAAAAGGTTTTTCTGAGTTCTTTATCCAATCCACCATCTCTTCTTTAGTTAAACACTTCATTTTCGTACCTCATTTAAAACCTGTAACTCAGGAATATAGTAATACCCTTGCTTATCTCTCTTATAAAAATTTCTTGTTCTCGGAATAATCTTTTGAGATATTATTTCCCTATAAACAATCCTATTTTTTTGTCCTACAGGCATATCAACACCCTCTTTAACAATAACTGTAAGTGGATACTTACCATGACCGCAACAAGAAGCAACAGGAATGTGTTTGTTTTTAAGCCACTTAATAAAAGGTCTTATACACTCATCTATTCTAGTGTTTGGAATCTTTTTGTATCTTTTTGCTTTACACATTGTCAATCCTTCCTTTAACTTTCTTCATTTTCTTGCCCTCAAATCTTTTATTAAAATATCAAATGTTTCTTCTTCCATTTGTTTATCGTGAAAGTAAGCTTT
>Ga0222694_1000127_pt1 | contig 19434 bp, 24 predicted proteins | sample AntAcemetage1333_FD_181145 | JGI IMG/M metagenome (GOLD analysis project Ga0222694, IMG submission 181145) | Saline water microbial communities from Ace Lake, Antarctica - #1333 | ecosystem: Environmental > Aquatic > Non-marine Saline and Alkaline > Saline | place: Antarctica: Ace Lake...
AGCTAAAGTCCATTTATTATCCCAAGTAGAAGAAGCTACATCAGTAAGCATTTGGTAACCTGTATCTAAATCTAAAGCGAGAGTTCCTGAAGTAGTTATTGGATTGCCTGATATTGTAAGTCCTGTTGGGACGCTCATATCAACGCTGGTTACTGTGCCTGTGCCACCGCCTCCGCCTATTATTCCTAAAGATGAAGTGGCAGTGGTATCGTACGTACCGTTAGCGTTACCTACTAACATTTGTCCGTAAGTTGGTGGAGTAGAAGTGCCAGTTCCGCCCGAATGGGGAAAAATGTAGGTAGAACCTAGTATTTCTTCATTTAATAAACCCCTAAGTTCTTGAGGTGTAATTTCAATAGCATTTAAGTTATACCAAACAGCAAAGATACCTATTAAGAGAATAGCTATAATGTAAAGATAGTTTTTTAGTTTCATATATTTTTATATTTATGATCAAGCACGAAAATCACATAAAATTATTTCACCAGATACAAGGTCAACATTAAGCGTTATTGTGTTTCCGCTTAATGAAAAATCCCCGTCAGTAGTTCCTGTTGGATTTAATTGCTGTCTTGCTCCGCCTCTATATAAATGTAATGAATTAACTGGGTTAGGACTTGTAGATAAAGTAAAGGTTTTATTATCCCCGCTATTAGTAGGAACTTCATCTTCAAAGAAATGCTGGTCAAGCGAAATATAACTCAGACCTCCTCCACCTTTACCTCCGAGAGGTCTTTCTTCTAACTTAGTAAGTCTTTTTCTTAAACCCCTTATAGCTGATATGTCTAAGCGTTGGTCTGCTTCTAAAAACTCTAGTTTATCTCTTATTAGTTTTGGAGTATCAGGACTTCCATCTGCTCCATTTAAGCCTTGTATGCTCTCTCCTTGCTCTCCTGTGTCTCCTTTAGCTCCCTGAACGCCTTGAATACCGTCTTTAACTTCATTCAATTTATTATCAACCTTTACTTCCATTTTTCCAATAGTATCTTTAAAGTCTTTTTCAAGTTTATTAGTAGTAGTTTTAAATATTGAATTAAGAGTTGAGATACTATCAATTACTTGCTTTTTTATAGAAGCGACAACACTAAGAACCTTCTTAAAAGAAGTAGTGAACTCAGTTCTTGTTAGTCCTTCATCTAAGAGTTTAGATATTTCTTTAAGTTTATTTAATTTTTCTTGTGGTGTAGGCATTTATTTAATAGATTTAATTTTCTTTTTCTTTTGAGAATAAGTTTGTGGACTTACTCCTATTCCTTCAAGTATTATTGAACGTATTAATGGTGCAGAATTAGGATTATCAAGAAGTTCTTGAAATGTCTGTATTGATATTGGCGTTGATAAATTCTTGACTACATTTAATGGTGTTGGTTTTTCATCTTGAAAGTTTTTACCTTTCCATATATCCCTAACCATACCTGCTAACGGTGAAAGTTTGTTTGTAAAAAAGTCTTCAAATACGTCTAACGCATTTCTTTGACCAAATTTAGCATCGTTTAATTTAGTATATTTACCAGTAGTTGTGCTTTTCATCCAAAATCCCCACTCTCCATCGTGTAAAGAAGGAGTTATACGAGTTGCTAAAGTTACTAATGAAGCCATACCACCAGTAATATCAAATCTAGTATCATTTATCTTAATTTTACCAAAGTCAGAGCTTCTTGGGTCTAGTTCTACACTCCCAGGGTGTAATATCTCAGCAGTAGTTAATACACTAGCAATTCCACCAACCATTTTTAAAAGGTTCTTTCTAGCTTCTTTTTGTGCAAATGCTGTTGATTTACCCTTCTTAAAAGGTAATAGTAAAGTATCAATATTAGATTTTAAAAATCTTATAGAAAAGAACATAGCATTAACAACTTCAGATTGAGATTTTGTTAAACTAATCTTTCCCCTACCAGTCATAGCATTTACAAAGTCTCCTATGCCTTCAGCTTCTACTTTATTAAGCATATCCTTACCCTGATTTTCAGCCATTTTTATATATCTATCTGCTAAATCTGCTCTCATTCTTAATGCACCACCATTGAAAGCTGCTTCAGATGCACGAAAAAATCTTCCTAAGAATGGTATTTTTTCTGGTAATGAAGTTGGGAACGCTTCTTCACCCCTTATACCTACATCAAATCCACCTACTTTATATTTATTATTTAAAGCATTTGGTCTTGAGAATACATCAGACTTTATCATATCAGTAGCATCAAATTCTAACTTCTTAAATAATCCTTGACCTTTTAACTCTTTTCCTATATCACCCCAAGATTTAATAAAATTCTTAGCCCATATAGCTGGGTTGCTATATAGAGCTTTTATTCCTTGTCTTCCCCAAAAACTATTATCGAATGTAGCTAGTAAAGATTTAGTTAATCCAGCAAAATCTTTTATTGCCTTGCCTGGGTTTTTAAAGTAATCCAATAAAGACGTTTTTTCTGCTCCCCTTTTTAATTCATCTAAGTATTTAAGCAATATAACTTTTTCTGTTCCATATTCTAATCTTTCTGTGCTACGAACTGGAGAATTTTCTGGGATAGAAACCTTTTTAGCTTCTAAGTTTTTAGACATTTTAAATATGTTTTGTGCTTCTTCCTGCGTAACATCAACTCCTAATTTACTTGCTGCTAAATCTTCTAAAAACTCTTGTTCTGCTTTTGGGTCTAAAACTTTTTCTAATCTATTAATACGAGAAATAATATCTCGTCTAGCTGGTTCTGTAATTCCACCTGTTTTTTTAGCCCAAGTTATCATCCCAGCTTTTTGGTTTTTCAATAGTAGTTTACTTTCAAATAAGGCGTTAATCTGTTTAGCATTATCTTCTCCAAAATCTTTAATAAAAAACTCTCTCCGTTCTTTACTTGTCATATTAGAAAGTTTATCTGGATTTATTTCTCCACTTTTAATTTTATCTATAAACTTATTAGATTGTTTTTTAATTAAACACCAAGCCATATTATTTAATTGATATTATTATAATTCCGAACATAATAGTATAAAACATTAGTAATAAAGTAGTATTCATATTAGCATTCTATTGATTTAACAAACGAACTCCAATCATATTTATTTGGTTTAACTATTTTAATTTCCTTTGCGATTTCTTGTTTAACTTTACTTACGGTCTTACCTTTTAATTTTTTAGTAATAGCTTTTTCTCTTATATCAATAAGATTTTCAATAAATCTAACAGGACTGTCTTTGTCTATTTCCCTTAATACGCTTATTTCTTGTCCATATCTAGTTGAACGTAATGAAGCAAATTTTCTAGCTAAGTCATAATTATCTTCTAATTTTACTACATCATCCATCGCAATAAAGATTGAATTATTAAGTATTCCTTTAGGAGCTTGAATATTACCTTTTAATACTTCCATAGCTTCATCAGGATTTTTAATTACATACTCACTTGCTTTCGCTATATTTTCTTTATTATTTAATGATTTATAAGTAGATAATCCTAAGCTATCAATTTCATCTTTAGTAACATTATCTAGTAGACTTTGAGTTCTTGCTTCTAATCTACTTACTTTTACTTTTCCTTCTCCTACTGGAAGTTGTTCTCTAGTAACCTTTCTAATTTCTGGTTTTACCTTTACTTCTGGTGGTCTTTTTTTACCTGATAAAAATTCGTCAAATTGTTTTGGTTCTTTAACAGTTGGCTTTGCTTTAATTTCTTTGAATATTGGTTCTTCTTTAATAGACGGAATTGTTGGTTTAATTACTGATTTTGGAACTTGCATTTTTAATATTTCACCTCTAGCAATTTCTGCTTCAACTTTAGTAATATCACCAGCTTTTAATGATGTTTCTATAATATCATCGGTAAATTTTAATAATTCTTTTGAACCTAATTTTATTACAAGTTCACCAGCTTCTTTAGTCATTTTATCCTTAATAAATTTTTTGATACCAATAGTAATTCCTATTTCTTTCATAAAAGGATTTTCTATTAATGCCATAACAACAAGAGTAGCTGGAATACCAACACCACGAGCAATCATCCCATATAAATCTTCTTGTTCTAATAATCTCTGCACCCTACCTTCACCAATTAATAATTTCTCTGTATCACTTCTTGGGTCATAGACTAAATCAGAATTTTTCTTTTCTAAACTATATGAAACTAAGCCTTTAGCTAAATCTCCAGCAGTATATCTTACAGGAGCAGTAAATCCTTGTGCAAGTTTCTCTGTTCGGTCTATATTTGCCTCAGTTAAATCTGCTACTTCTTCATAAGTAGCTAACGATTTACCTTCATCTAATCTTTTCTTCTCTTGGTCTTGGAATAACTTTCCTTCATATCCAGCTAAAGAACGAATAGCTAAATCTTTTGCTTTTTGTTCTTCAGAAATATCTCTCTTTTGATAATCTTTTTTAAATGCTGAACCAATATCAGTAAAAACTTTACCTAAACCACCTAACAAATTAGCTTTTACTCCTTGTCTTATCCCTTCTTTTCTATCAAGTATTTCTTGATATTTAGTTATTACTTTTAAACGAGCTTCTGGTAAATCAAGTTTACCATCATTAAAGTCATCTAACGCTTTATTTCCTACTTTAGTAATTTCAGCGTGGTCTTTTTCTCCTAACGCTTTGAAATTATAAGCTTCACTTAAACCACCTAAAGATACTGGGAATATATGATGTCCTTCTTCGCCTTTTTTAGTAGGAACTAATCCATATTCTGCTTCTGTTTTAGCAATAGTATTCGGTCTCCCAAAAATAGACGTATAAGAACCACCACCGAGAAATTTTGGTAGCGTGGATTTTTTTGTCTGCAATCCTTCATTTATATCTGTATTTCCGAATACGCTTCTATATCCTCCTGCGGTTGCAGTTTTCTCTTCAGTTGTAAATATACTTTGGTAAGCCATATTTATTTCCAAAATTGATACCATTTTTTCTTATCATCAGATTTTTGTTCTTCAAATACTTTATTAACCGTATATTCATCGTATCCAGCTTCAGTAATTTCTTCTTTGGTATAATTTTGGTCTTTCAATTCTATAATATTATTAGTATTCTTTGGGCTTATTTTACCAGTAACATCATAATAAGGATTTTCAGGGTCTCGTCTACCTTTAAACTTTTTATCAAAATCGTCTGGTTCACCACCTGCTTGTATCCAATCTTTTTTAGCTAAATTATAATCATCTGGGCTAACAAAACCATCTAATCCTTTTTGTGATACTAAATTATTTTCTATTAAACTTTTATTCTCTTTTGATATTCCAGTAGATATAGCCGTTCCTGTTCCAACTCCAGCCTTTTTAACTTGTTCAGCTTTATAAGTAGCACTTCCTAAAACTTTACTATTAACTGTTGCAAAGTCATCAGTTAAATTAATACCTGCATCTTTATAATCATTCATATTCTGTAAAGCATAATTAATTTGTGTCTTTTCTTCTGCTTTCTTTTCTACTAAGGCTTGAGCTTCATCAGCTAATTGTAATGCAACAGCATCAGCATAGGTTTTTTCTTCCTTGCTTAGTTGTCCTTGTATTAATTCAAGTTGTTTTGCTTTAGCATTAAACTCGGCTATTTGGTCATCATATTTAAGGTCTACTGCTCTATCGGCAACTGCTTGTGCTCGGTCTAATTTTCCACTTAAACCAAGACTTTGGGCTTGTAAAAGACCTATCTCTGACACTTTAACATTATCTTCAGCAAGATACATTTTATATAATTGAGCTTGTTTTCCTTCTAATTGACTAACTAAAAGATTTTGAACACCAGCTCCTTCTAAGGCTTGTTTTTGTTTTTGATAATTAGCTGTAAAGATATTTCGTTCTGCTATTTTAGTTGAAAGGTTAGAATTTACATCATCTAATTGAGTTTGAATAATATTAACTCCAGCTTGTTCTTCGGCAGATAATTGTTCAGCACCCCTGCCAACACCAACTTCACCTGCTAAATCAGCAACTTCATCTGCTAGGGTTTTCTCCTGTTTAGAAGTTTCTGTTTCAGGTGGTGTTAATTTACTAATATAATCTTCTATACCTGCCATAAAAGCATCATTACCACCAGTAAGACCATCTGTTCCGCCTAAATCTATTGGAGTAGCACCATCACCAAGAGTATCGGCAGATATGCCTGTATCAGTTGGTTTATTTAAAGAATAACCAGAGCCTAAAAGACGACTTGCTTCAGGAGTTCCAACACCAACTACTTGAGATTTACCTTCAGGAGAATATAAAGTCGCTGCTTTAATTTCTTTAGCACCAGAAGTAGCCCAGTTATTTTGCCAGTCAGTAGATCCAATTTTAATATTATCAGAAGCATTATAAATATCTTGTCCTATACGATAGAACTGATTTGTTTGTGCTGGAGCTGGTGTAGCTGGTGTAGCAACAGGAGCAACTGCTGGTGTAATAGGATTAGCCGCTTGAACTGTGTTGCCAGTTTCGTCAGTTGCTATTCCAGTTTTTGGGTCTATTTTAAAAGCCATATTATTTAAATTTAAGTCAAAGTAACACTCTTCCAAGCATTATCAACATATATGTAAAGTTTATAATCAGCTCCAATATGAGCAAATACTATTTGGTCGTAAAAGTTAGTGGGTGTATGAGTAGGAGCAGAAGTAAATACTTCTTTAGAAGCAAAAGACTTTAAAAACTCTTTGTTTACAAACTCTGTATCGTTTGGTATGAAAGGTGGTATTTCTTCACCTACATTTATTTTTATAGCCATACTAATAAATATTTATATGTGTAATATCTAAACCCTGTCCTGTGCCTTTTATGTAAACTTCAAATACTAATTTATCAGTAAAAATTCCATTAACATTAAAAATTAAATCTTTAGTCATATTGTAATTACTAATAGTTTTACTTTCGGAAAGATATAGATTAAGTTTAGAAAAATCACCTTGATTAGCTGTGGGTGTAGCAGTTAAGGCTGGACTTATAGCCCACTCTTCAGTGGCAGTATCTTGATTAGCAATAGCAGTAATATAAGTTCTCTCTCCACCAATATTACCATTTTGAACTTCTATTAGTTGTCCTACTTTAGCTGGATAATTATTACCAGCTTGTGCCTTTATTAAGGAAGTTGTAGAACCAGCACCAAAAGTTGATTGTCTATATAAAGGATAGTTTCCATCACCATAATTTACAACAACAGTTGAGTTATAAATACGAGAATTTATTTCACTTATTTTTGGTGTTATTCCTATTTCAATAGTTCCAATATTCATTTTATGCGGTAGCTCTATAAAAAATATAGCCGAAGAAATCTCACTATTCATTGGATAATGTTTACATATAAAATCAGTATGAGTAGATGTATCATCAGAGCCTACTAAAAACATATATTGAAATGAAGAGTTCCCTTGTTGAGTAAAAGAATTAAATATCATTTGTGGTGTATTGGAAGATTTTGTTCCATTTTTAAGTCTACTATAAGTCCATCCAGTCTTAAAATCATATATATACAAACCAGAGTTTACCCTAGCAGTGTTATATGCGTTTTTTCTTAATACATAAATCTTCTCGTCAAATAACTCTATTGATTTTCTTGCAATTCCTTGAGTAGTTAAACTTTCACTATCAGGCAATTTAGTTAAATATTCAAGAGAATATCCATTCGTGTAGTAAAGTGTTTCTCCAATTGTTATAATCCAACCATCTTTATATCTAACACAAGCTGATGGTGGATATTCTGTGTTTATAATATTATTCCAAGCTGGTGTAAATCCATCCCATAAAAGTATCATACCCCTGCCCCTAATATTAGCAAGAACAACCATTTTACCTTGATTATAAGAAAGATTATAACCTTGAGCTAAATCAGGAAGTTGTTTATGTTCTTCGTCTAAAATATCAGAAGTCCAAGTGGCATCGTCTTTAGCTAACTTAGAAATGTAATTTCCATTAAGCATATAATAAGCATCATTCCAACTAATTATTGGTCTTTGCCAAATAAGAGAATTATCTTGACCAAGAAAATGATTATTAACAACACTTGAAGTTGTAAACTTAAAACGATTATCTACAAATACCATAAAAATATCACCTGCAGCTGGAGTAGTTGACCCTGCATCAAAATTCATTCCATCTTTTGTAGCACTTTCATTAGAAAGAGATGTAATAGTATATTCTTCTTTTTTTGAAAGATTATAAATCTTGTTAGAACCAGCAGAAGTCGTAACTCCAAGAGTAGACATATCTCTTCCGTCAGTGTCAATTATTAAAGTTGCTCCACTTCCAGCCTTAGCTATTCCTACAAAGCCAACTCCAACGTGATTAGCTAAAGTATAAAGTAAGTTTCCACTTTTTGATTGTATAACATCTGGACCTGATATTGCTGCTAAAGCGTCTGCTCCTGAACCAGTTTGAGCAAAAGTATGGATTATTCCTTCGTGGTCCATTCCTAAAGGGTCAATGCTATAAATAGAAGCATTTGAATTTATAAGGGCAACTCTTTTAACACTATCAACAACAACAGTAGCAACAACTACATTATAAATATAATCAGCCATAGCTGCTGGATTATTAAGACCAGCAAATCCAGTAGTATCTTCACTTAAAAAATAATTTGCATAATTAGCTTGTTCTAATACTGATTGACCACCATAAAATTTAGGAACAAAGCCGTCAAGCCAAAACATTCCTTTATCATTTATTCCACTAAAGTTATTTATTTTTAGTATTGGTTCATTCATTATCTCCATCCTTTGCCACCACGTATGGGAGCATTGGTCATTATATTTTTAATATCTCTATCTCTTGAATTAAAATAGTCAATAATTTCTCTTTCATCTTCTTGAAGTTGCGAAGCTAAATCATTTTTTACTTCAAGCCCTTTTTGTATCATTAAATTCATTGCAACATTTCTCACTAAATATAGATGATGAATAGAAGGAATACCTGGCTCTTTTGATATATTTAAGAATTTATGGCTTCCAGATTGAGTCCCAGTTGTTATAACACTTATAGCTCCATCTATTGTTAAAGAAAGTTCAAAGGTATCAGCTGTTCCACCTGCAACTACATAATAAACTGTTGTATCTGCTGTTAAGCCAGTAGGCAAAGCTCCATCTGTTTCTAAAATAACAGCATCTCCAGCTACTAATCCGTGAGCAACAGAAGTAAATATTCCAGGAGTTGCTACCGTTACTGTAAAAGACTTAAATGTATATTTAGTTATCGGTCTATTAAAGTAAACTTTTAACGCATCTGTTTCTGCATAATCGGGGGTAGGTCTTAGATAAACAAAATCACCATATTTACAATAATATAGTGGAGTGCCTGTTTGCTTATTTGTGTTTAAATAAAGTTCCTCAAAAGAAGATGGAAGATTATTTATATCTTCCGGTATTAAGTTATAACCTTTACCACTTGCATTTAATGCCTCAAATTTTAAAATATCTATAATTTCAGAAGTAAAAGCATCAAATTTATATCTGTTAGTTCCAGACACAATACTTTGAGTTTCTATCGGTGGGCTAGTATTATCGTGGTCATCAAAAACCCATTTCTTACCACTTTTACGAGCCAAATAAGAGTATCTATTCAAAGCATTATTAACTTTAGATACTTTTTCTTTATTAGAAAAGACAGAATTATTAGAACCACAAACATTATTTATTTGTTCAGACAAACCATCTTCCTCTATTGGATTTGAAAATTTCATAATTTAAAATTAGTTTCTTAATTTTACGCCCCATATAAATGAGGCGTAAAGTAAGCTACTAACCATTAGTTATAATATCAAAAAGTAAACCAGTAGTGTTAGTCCAAGCTTTATATTCCCAATCCATTCTACTAACTACGCCGACACCAGACAAAGATCCGTCAGCGGTAGCAGGTTCGTTAACAAATTGGACATCCCCGTAAGTTGACTTACAGATACCTAAAGCAAACACTTTTCTAACACCTCCAAAGACGTGGTTAGAACTATGTTTGTTAGATTTAAGATGTAAAACTCCACGATACATAAATCCAGCAGTAATTCCATTCTTCAATGCATAATCTGCTGTATTGTATCCGTTAGCTGCAGCAAATTCTTCAAGAATTTCAAACTGTGTTGGAGTCCATATAATGAACATTCCGTTTCGTTGAGCTAAAGTATCTCCGTTTGCTTCGCTGATCTTCGTTTTCATTCTTCCAATAATCTTGAAGATATTATTAATATCAACATCAATAGCGACAGTAGTAGCTGTTCCGTCAAACAAAGTTCCAGCATCAAAGTTAGTCCACATAGCGTGGTTTGCTAACATATCAGTTTCAAAATATTCATCAATTAACTGTCCTTGCAAAGCAGCCAAGTCCATTGCTTTAATGTATGTTAACTGTGCTAAATCAGCTCTATCAATAGGGATAGCTAACGCTTGAGACTGATTAATAGTTACATATTCACTTGTTATCGTGAAAACTTGATAAGTATAAGGTGTTCCTCTAGTATGACTCTGCAAAGTTGGAACAGTAGACATATAAGGAGCAAACATTGTGTTTGTATCCGTATAAATCACATCGCAAACTTCTTTCCAGTTAGTGTTATAGTCTAATCTCTCTTGGAGTTTAGTCTTCCACTCTGCCGGAAACACATCGTTTGCCCATCCAGAGTCAGTATATGTGTGTTCAAATGTTATAGTATTATTTTTCTAATAACCTGGACTTACGAAAAAGTTATTAGTATTAAATTAATTAGCCCAGGTTTTGATTATACTATTTAGCAAAATGACTTACATCTTTTTCTCGGTTATATTTCTCGTTTACATATTGTCTTCGTAATGCAGGCTTATCCTCTGGTGGCATTTCGCCTTTACTTAGATAATACTCGACCGAGTCTTTTGCTGAAGTTCCCCCAGAACCTCTTGAACCGTCTGGGATAGCTTCTTTAGCAGCTTTATTGTCTTGAATATCCTTTAAGTCATTTTTAAAATGCTTATTATCAACCAAGTCATCAAGCTTTTTCCCACTTGCCAAATAGTCTCTTACTAAAGCAACTTGATCAGGGTCGTTTATTTTAGCCCCTAGCAAATTACTAATAAAAGTTTTTTCTCCATAATCAAATTCTCCTGGTGTTTCAGCCTTTATTTCTGTTTTAGGTTTTACTTCTTTAACTTCTTTCTTAACCCATTTACCGTCTTTCTTTTCAAAACCTTCTGCTTTTTTAGCTCTTGTATAGAGTTGACTGTTATTCTCGTTGAGAGCAGTTGCTTCAGAAATTAATTGTTCCTTAACTTCTTCCACGTTTTCATTGGTTAAAGAGTCAATGACCTCATCTAATTTTGACATATTTTTAGAAGCGAGTATGACCCCGCAATTTATTACTAAGTTAAAGAGGCTTAGTCCTCTAATTTATTATTTAATCTCCTTGTGTAAACCTTTCTAATACAAGATAAACATCACTATCAGCTTTTCTTATAAATGTAAGTTCAGCTAAATCATTGCCATCTAATACTAAATCATCACCAGTGCTATCTCTGTGTTGAATATCTACACCAGTTCCAGCGGCAAATGTAATTGTAGTGGCATCAGTAGTTGTAGCACTTCTGAACCAGTAGCTTCTTTCATCGCCAACATAAGGAATACCCATAAAACCCATTGAAGTAGTTGCCATTGTAGTCAAGGTAGTATTAATTCCTGTATTCCAATCGATGTAAGTTGTATTACCATTAAATTCAGCAGAAACTAATGTATAGGTAGTGGCATCAGTAGTTGTAGCATATCTTTCGCCACCACTCTGATAACCAGCTGTAAAAAACTGTCTATTAGTTTTTACTGGCGAAGCTCCACTTAAAAAATCTTCCTGGTCTTGCGGCTGAAGTTGTGCTTCATTGTAGTTAAATGTTACTCCAGCTTCATTAACAATTTTAGCGGTATCAGAATAACTATTGTAAGCGTAAACAGCCACAGTTCCAATCGCCAAAACAGAAACAAAACAAATTACCCCTATTGCTATTAATAACTTGATTTTTAATTTTTTCATTTTATTCATACTATTTTTTCTTTTTAGTTTTCTTAATTTTTTTTACTTTTTTAGAAGCGACCTCTAAGACAGGCTTTGCTAGTTTAGCAAGACTCTCTTCTTCTAAAATTTCACTCAATTTTCCCTTCATTTTTCCTTCCATAATTTTATATTAGTTATTTATAAAGGATGGTTGTAGTTCCTATTGTCCCATCTGGAACAAATATTAATCCTTGGCTAAAAGCGGCATCAAAATCGTATGTTCCAACAGTTGCTGAAGCTGGAAAAGATGCTAAAACAGCTAAAGAAGATGTAGCTAAAACTCTTAAATTAACATTTGTAGTTGTTGCGTTGTAAAGAGTAAAAGCATTTTCAGGAGAGTTTGTAATTGTTACTCTCCCTAATACCCCAGCTCCTTTTTCTAAAAGCTGTCCTACCGAGTCAGCGACATAATAAGTAGAGAAATAAGCAAAATCTCTTGTTCCACCTCCCCCTAAATCATTAATTTCAGTGGTTTTTTTCTCACCGACAAGCACAATCGCACCAATAGACACAACTATTAATAAAATAATTATGCTAATTACAGTAAAAAATGTAATTCTTTTGTTCATAAAGTTATATATTAAAAATTTAACGATGTTTTGGAGGCATTTTTACTCCAGTATCTACAACGACCTTTTTATATTTATCAATCTTTTGAAATGATATATTCATTATTCTTAGAGCTTCATTAATTGCTCTTAAGGCCTTGCCTAAGTCTTCGTTGGTTCGAGCAAATTCATTGCCAGTTTTTGGGTCAAAACTTAAAGAGAAAGCATAATTCTGCATATACTGGTTCTCCATTGGTTCTTCGTTCATTGTTCCGTTCTGGTAGATACCAGATAAAAAAACCTTTTTAAGTGCTGATAAAAGAGTTGGATTTTCTGTTAATCCTTCTAGTTCTTTTAATTCCGCACTGTTCATTATTTCTTTTGGCATATTTTAAAATTTAGGCTTCCATTGCTGGTTGAGGCAATGTAGCAGGTTGATTAGTTTGTTTTGGTTTATAAGAATTAAAGTCAATCATAGACATATTTGAATACTCTAACATCTGGTTAAATAGTTTAGACATTCTTGGATCATCAAATATTGTAAATGATTTAGTGTTTGGGTCATAAGTAGAAAGAGCCTGTTTGATAATTCCAGCTAAAGAGTCAGTCATCGCTGTTAAATTATTTTGTTTCTTTGCTACGTTTATTTTAATGTTTACTTTTGCTCCCTTAAGTTCATCCTTTAATATCTCAATAAATTTATTACTATCTTTCATAAACGACTCTTTCGCACTATTCTCATAAATTTCAACCATTTCAGGTGTGGGAGCTTCTCCACCATGTCCTAATATATAATTTATCTTATATTTGTTTGTTTTAAGAATTACAATATTTTCAGATACAGTTTGCATTTCCTCCATAGACAGGGAAGATAAAAACTTTTTGCCATTAGTAATCTCTTTTATGATGTAAGGAATAATCCAATCTCTATACATTTCTTCTATAAACTTGGCGTATTGTCCTCTTCTAAAATCGTGTAAACTCTTACCTGTCTTGACTACTAAATTCTGTAAGGCAAACGGAGTCCCTGACACAGGTTCTTTACCCATTAAAGGATTAGGAGCTCCACCTGCAACTTGCCCCTGCTCAGCCCATTCATCAATAGCCTTTTGTGCTAACGCTATATTACGTGGATAAGTATCCATTTGTCTAACAGTCTTTGCATTTTCAACAAATAATACTTCATTATTCTGAATACCTTTAAGACTATGGTTTTTTTTAACAAACTCTTCATCATCAGTTATATGAACTACTTTAGAGGCAGCATCCATCATTTCTTTCTTCTGTATCTCATTATATGTAGTCCAGGCTTGAGGTTCAAATAGTTCTTCTGCTCCGCCATATCCTAAAGCTCTATTAAATACTTCATCTCGCTTAATCAACTTGAAAGGATTTTTACATTTAAGAGCCAACAAGGTAATACCTTGCTTTAGTTTATCCTTGTCCTTGTAGAAACATACTACTTGTGTTTGATATGTGTATTTTTCATTTTTACTATCATCAAGATAGTTTTGTGGCATACTACCAATCACTAAATAAACTTCAATATATTTACCTACTTTTTTAACAGGACTTTTTTGATTTCCTTCTACTTCTGCTCCACCTTGATTTCTTGATAATATAATTGCTTCTTCAATCGTATGGGTAGCTCCCTTAGATTTATCGCCCCAACCTCTATCTGCCATATCTTGCAAATCATCAGGTGATAAATACATTTTAAATCCAATAGGGCTTGTAAGCATATTAGACTGATTACAAAAGGCGATAGTTTCCAAATTAACTCTTTGTGGTCTAGCCTTACCTACATCCATAACCAAACCTCCCCCATAGTCAATCCTTGATTGATTAATTTCGTCTAGTAAGCTGTCAATATTATTTTCTTTTAGAAAGATGTCATCGTGATATTTCTTTATTAAAAAAGACAGGTGATACATATCTTCATTCTCTATATAAAGAAGAAGTTCTTTGACGTCTATGTCTTCTGCCCAATACTGCATACTAAGAATTGGCTTAGTAATATTCTTAACAGGTGTTTCGTCATCATTACCATTCAAAAGTCTACCGTGTTTATAAAAGAAAGAAGTCTTTATATGATCTGCCATTGACCATTCCCAACCTAAAATATCTACGCCTGTAGAAAAAGTTAACTCCTCTTGAGTTATAAAATCATAAATTGTTTCAGGTGTATTTTGTAATTCTAACATATTTAAACTTTAAATTTAATATTACCTTTTATACTCATAAATGCTTCTTGGTATGAGCATACATTACCATAATTAGAGCTTGAAAGGTCTTGTGCTAATACGCTTAGCATTTTCACTCTTGCATTCCTATCCTTAAACTTCTTACATATTTCCCTATATTGAACCTGATAAGCCTCCAACTCTTGGCAAAAACGAAAAGCAGTATCAACTAAATATCTTTTCCACCAAGTTCTAGGGTCTTTACCTTGTTGTTTAGAATGGACTTCTTCGTGCTTTATTACTATTGGGTCAACATAACAGTCATTTGGATTATAGATAGCATCACCATAACAAAACATAATCTTATCGCTTAACTTAAAAGCAGATTTTATTTCTTCATAGTTAGGCGGAAACTCTTTCTTAATTTGCATTTTTAGTATCAATTACTTTAACGCCATTAAGCGTCTTCTGATGTAAACATTCATAATTAGCATTGACATAACCACTTATAGCTTCAAAAATCTTTGCTAATCCTTCCTGACTTGTAAAATCACTTTTAGGAGCTATAAACTTAAACCCTAAATTGTTCTCTGCATCATCAAAAGAAACGTCCACTCCGTTGTCTAATACTTTGTTTGTTATTCTTATCATAATTTATCGCCACGCCGCAGGCTTATTATTATTAGATTGATAATTTGGTGAAACATCAAACGGTTTCTTTGCTATCTGTAATTGATAAGCAGTACTATCTGATACATCATCATTAATTGCTTGTGGGAAGTTTAACAGTTCTTCCTCTAAATTCTTGCACTCTCCTTTAATGTGATAAATAGAGCCACTTTCATATCTTGGTATTAATCCTCTTATTCTAAGCTCTTTATTAACATTACCGTGAGATAACTCGACTGTTGGCAAGAATTTACCTCTTTTTCTTTGTTCTTCGTCTAGGAAAGGCTTTAATGTCTGCAAATATATAGTCTTTTCAATTCCTATTTTCTCATATCTTCTATTGTTATGGAGTGTAAACAAAAGGTCTATCAATTCCAATGGATCTAATTTAACTCTCCAAGCCTTCAAGTTCCAAAAGTTAGCAGTATCAACCGAATTATCGCATATACCAGTATAATCAGAACTAGCTTGTTTACTTATTGCTGTATCTATTGTTAAAAATCTTCTTGTATTTTGTCTATTTACTTCTGCTTGTTCACGTTCTTTAAAATAATGTGGTTTAAACTCTTGATTTTCAGTAGCTATTGGATGTTGCTGATATAAAGCAGAAAAGTTTTTAGTCCCTACCAAGTTTTTAGTTTGTTCTAAGTCTTTAATATCATATCTGCCTTCCCACAATGCTTCTCCTGTATCTCTATGCTTTTCTTTCATTTCAGCAATAGCGGGATAGTTTATAACCTTTGTTATCTTTTTAAACTCATCATTCCCTATTATACGACCAGCTAAGTCATCTAAATGCCATCTAGTAAGAATAATAATCATCACCCCGTTAGGCTCTAATCTAGTCCAGGCAACAGCTTTAAACCATTCCCATACCTTTTCACGATATACTTCACTTTCAGCTTCCTCTGCGTTCTTAATAGGATCGTCTATTAGAAAGACATTGGCACCCTTACCGGTAGTAGCTCCACCAACACCAACGGATACATAAGAACCTTTATGATTTGTCATCCATTCGCCCTTACTTTCTTCTCCAGCCTTTAATCTTACATTGGGGAATATATTATTGAAAACCTTACTATTAACTAAATCCCTTGTTTTGCCTCCAAATTTAACTGCTAAATCTCCGGAGTAAGAAGCTGTTATAATTTCCTTATCAGGGTTTCTTCCTAAATACCAAGCTGGAAAATTGATTGTACATTCTTCTGATTTACCGTGTCTAGGAGGAACAGTCAAAATTAAAACCTTAAATCCATCTTTAATAAACTTTCCACTTTCTATATCCTGTAAAACATCAGCTATTTCTTCGTGATGCCAATTTGGTTCATAATTCTTGTTAGTCAGAATTGAGAAGTCAATTAAATAATCTCTAGCTGCTTGTTCCAGCAATTGCTTTTCTTCCAATAATTCTTCCTGCGATTTTTCTTGCTTGTTCATCGTTATAGTTTATTGATTTACCTAAAGTGCTTAAATCAACTTTATCAGGAGCATTTTTCCCTTTCAATTTATAATAACTATCAACAGCTCTCATTTTAATTCCTTTATCATCGTGCTGGTTAAGTAAAAACAAATGTTGCTTTTCTACATTCTCATCATTAAATCCTTGTTGAACTAATAACTCATTGATTTTCTCTATAACATTAACATTACTTAGCATGCGAGAAGAACAAGCACAAGCTGTTTTATACCAGTTAGGTTTTGATGTATCTGGGCTATAGGCTTCTATATAACTCTGTACTCCATTACCAAATAATTCTCTATCATTACTTGTATATAATTGACAGAACTTTTCTCTCCTTGGACTTAGTTGTTCTACCTTGTCTACCATACTATTCAACTTTAGTTATTTGTATTATTAAATCATTAATCAAGGCTGTGTATATTATTAGGTTTATTATTATTAAGGTTATGTTTAGTTTCATTTAAGGTTAGCTAATAATGAATGTCTTAAACTCTTCCTTTTTAAAAAGTTATATATCTTCTTATCCATTACTATTATATCATTAACATTAAAGTATTTCTTTTTATTTATATTCTGTTTCATCTTAAAAATTGTTTCTTCTTAATTATTTGCTCATAGCTCTTATTTCTTAATACTCTACTTTCGTTATGTTCATTTAAGTATTCTATAAATCTTTTAGGTCTAGGGGTGAAGTCTATCTTTATCTTTACCTTAGCTTTATTAGAACATATAAGGTTGCAAAATCTTCTTGAGTTCCAGTTCTTATAAGTTTCATATCCTTTCTTATAATAAGTTTCTCCACAGTATTCGCAGATTTTATGGGGTATTTCTTCTAACATATTGACAGTTATTAAGATTTATGTTTCACCTCTTTATCAAGGCATTTACCTTGTGGACAAGTGGACAACTATATTCTACCTTAGTTTACATTCGCTTATATTAGCTATTATTAATGTATAGTAATGCTTGACCATTAGATTTATATATGGTAAGCTATATGTATAAGATAATTAATCTAATATATAATTATATGGATAAGTATAAATTTCATTTGCTAACATCAAAAAATAGTGATGTAGGGAAAATATATAGATACACAAGCGAAGCATTTGCTGATTTATGGTGCTGGAGAGAAAGTGAAGGAGAAGCAAGAGCAGATTTTTATAGATTTTATTTAAACAAACAAGATACAGCAAAGGGAATGCAAGAATTAAGTGAGTTTGAAAAAATAAAAAAAGCAAATAAACAAATAATCTAATATATAATTATATGACTAGAAATACACTTCTTAAAACAAAACTTCCTGTTATCCCTTATTTAGTTTGGAACTCTAGAAATAGTAATTCATATCACGAAACAATATGCGGTGATTATGGTAAAAAAAGAGTTGTGTTATTGTGGACTACATTTAAGCCTGAACAAGGTAAAAAAGCTGATGGAAAAATTACTATATTCTATAATGATATATCTAAACCTGAAAGAGAATGGTATCACAAAATTGCAACTTGCGAAAATAAAGAACAATATATAAAAGAATTATTTCAATTAGCAAAATCTTTAATCTAATATATAATTATATGGAAAATGACAAATTTATAAAAGCTCTTAAAGAACACATAAACGAAGCTAAAAAATGGGATGGTAAAAATAGGTCTAAAGACTTCGCAGAAGGATATAAAAGAGCTTATGAGCAGATATATAAATTATATCTACAACACCAGTAATTTACTCTTAGAGTTTCTAAACATTTTAGAAATTCTATAGAATTAATTATTAACTATATAAGACTTATGAAATATCAACAATCATTTAGAACTAATAATCCTATCTATGGCTTTAAGGAATTAGGTTATGGCTGGGCTTTAATTCTAGTCTTGGCTACTATTTTTATTCTATTTCTTTAAATCTTTATTATATCAGGATTTTTTTCTATTATCTCATCACTTTGGATTATGTTAATAATATGCTTTAGTTCGGCAAAGCTCTTAATTTTTACTTTTAAGCTCTTAACTTTTAAGGGTTTTTTATTTTTCATTTAATCGCAAATTCCCATATTATTTATCTAAAAAGTATATTATTATTAAAAGTATTATTATTTCAACTATTAAGCCGCCAAAAGTTCCTATCATATAAAAAAAAGCATACAAAAAGTATGCCTACTAACTAAGTATTAAATTGAACTCCTTTATTTAGCATAGGGTTATTATAAAATTACAGTTGAAGACAATAGATTATTGCCTCCAAGCCAATCAGACCGTAAGATGTTGCGTGTCTTAGGGGATAATTGGGTATGGATTTAGAAATGCAACTGTAAGTTTACAAATTACTTTTCTCCTACTATTAAGTAAGAGAGATATTGACCAAAATATCCTAAAAGGAGGAGAAAAATAATCTTTTAAAATCAAATATGAGCCGATATTCCGTAAAGGAAGGAACCAAAAGACGCAAAGTCTTAAAACGCCAGTTATCACCAAAACATAAGCTCGTATCTGATTTTAAATGTCCATTAAGGCGGACTAGCCTATAAAAGTTATCCACTTTTACACAAGGTAGTATTAGATATTTCTTTTATATACTCTTAGTTTACATTATTTTTTAAGCGTTGTCAAGTAGGCTTTGTTTAATT
>Ga0222694_1000134_pt1 | contig 18995 bp, 30 predicted proteins | sample AntAcemetage1333_FD_181145 | JGI IMG/M metagenome (GOLD analysis project Ga0222694, IMG submission 181145) | Saline water microbial communities from Ace Lake, Antarctica - #1333 | ecosystem: Environmental > Aquatic > Non-marine Saline and Alkaline > Saline | place: Antarctica: Ace Lake...
AGTAGTATACTCCCGACCCTTTTCTTTCTCTATTTTTGTTGTTACTTTTTGGTTGTGATTTTGTTGTTTTTGGAAACCTTTATAAAGTTGTATAATTAAATATATAATATGGTTTCCGATGTTTCTAAAATGAATATTTTTGAGTTGCGGGAGTTAGTAAAATTTTATGGTTCTCAGAAAAAGTTAGCTGCTGTTGTTGGTGTTAATCAGTCTCAAATTTCTCGTTATTTGTCTGGCGATCGTTCTCCTCGAAAAGAAATTGTTTCTTTTATTAGGAAAACTTTTGTTTCTAAAGTTAAAAAGAAAAAGAAAAAGAATAATGTTTTTTCTCATAAAGTTTTAAGGGGTACTCATTTTGATGGTAGAAAGTTTGTCCGTTTTGATTTTTCTTTGTGGCGAAGAAATATTTCTGATCCTACTCTTTTGCCTTTGTTGTTTAAAAAATTTATTTCTTTGTATGATTCTGTTAAGAGTGAGTCTCCTGGTATTAAGGCTCAGCGTTTGGGTGTTGCTATTTCTACTGAGTCTAAAGTTACTGGTTTGAAGTCTTATTTTTCTAAGAAGGCTAAAAGAAAGTATTCAAGAAAGAAAGAGAATCTGGATTTTATTACTACTATTATTTATGCTAGAAATGAACCTTCAAAAAAATTAATGTTTGATGATTTGTTACAAAAAATTAAGAAGTATTTACTTGGAACTTTGGAGAGTAGTTCTTTGCATAGTGATTCTGAGGTTAGTCGGGAAGCAAAAACTTTTTTTGTTTTCTTTGAGGATGAGTCTGTAGATTATTAGGAGGGAAAATGTTAGATATAAAATTAGATATATCAGAAAGATTTAATAAAATAAATGAAGATATTCATGAAATGGAAAGTAGATTATTTATATTATTTCCTGAATGTACTGATGATGATAAAATAAAATTGAAACATTTTTTATTTTTGTGTGCTCAAATAAAAGCAAATAATAAATTATCAATAAGTGGATTATAAGTTAGTTAATTATTAAAGGCAAGTATAGCTCAGTTTGGCAGAGCAGGTTAATGGGATAATTTAATTATTCAATCTATCAGTCGGGGGTTCAAATCCCTCTACTTGCATTATTTATTTAAATTTTTGGTTGGTCTCGAAAATGGAAAAAAAGAAATATCTAAGAATAGAAGCTTTAACAAGTTTGAAAACTCCTGAAAAGATTTCAAGATCTAATAAGTCTGTTTTCGATATTGAAACTATTAACTGGACTGAACCTTACGCTGTAGGTTTTTATAATAACAAAAATGTTTATACGCAGTTCAAGGGTAAGGGTTGTATTTTAGATTTTCTTAAATTTTTTTTAACAAAAAAGCATCGGGGTAATGTTTGTTATGCTCATAATGGAGGAAAGTTTGATTTTTCTTTTTTGTTGAAGGAATTATTCCAGGCGAAGTATCAGGATCGTTTCATTATTGAACCTATGAGGGCTGCATCAAGGATTATTCAAATTTGTATTAAGTCTTATTCTGAAACTATTACTATTGATGGAAAAAAAAAAAAAAAAGAAGTAGAGCACGTTTGGACTTTAAGAGATTCAATGTGTTTATTTCCTTTTTCTTTAAAAGAGGTTGCTATAAATTTTGATGTAAAACATAAGAAAGGAGATTTTGATCATAGTTCTATTAATTGGAAAAATTGGGAAAGTTTGGAGGGTAAATGGTCTCCTTACTTGAAAGATGATTGTCGCTCATTGTTAGAGAGTCTTGATAAGTTTGAGGATTATTTGATTGATAAATTTAAAGTAAATTTGAAGAAAAATATTACTTTGGCTCAATTAGCTTTGAGAGTTTACCGAACAGATTTTTTAAAGTACCCTATTCCTTGTTATAGATCTATTGAGGATGATGTAAGAAAAAGTTATTTTGGTGGTCGTACAGAAATTTTTAAGGTTTATGGTAAGAATTTAAATTATTATGATGTTACAAGTTTATATCCTGCTGTAATGCGTAGCGAGTGGATGCCAGTAGGAAAACCTATTAAGGATGCAAATATGAAAATTTCAGATTTTGGTATTCTTAAAGTTTCTGTTGTTGCTCCTGAAAATATTGATATTCCTTTGTTACCTGTTAGATCAAAAGGAGGAAAACTTATTTTTCCTAGAGGTTCTTGGACTGGTTTTTATTGTACTCCTGAATTACAGAAAGCAAAAAAGTTAGGTTACAAAATTAAGGTTCTTTTTGGTTATCGTTTTAAACCTGCAAAAATTTTTACTGGTTACGTTGATGTTTTATTTAATTTAAAGAATAATTCTAAAAAAGGATCTGTTGATTATTTGGTTGCAAAACTTTTATTAAATTCTTTGTACGGAAAATTTGGACAACGTAGAGAAAGGCAACAAATGATAATATTTCCTGAGTCTACTATAGGTCTTGAACCTGTAGATTTCTTTGGAGAATTGCCTGTTTACGCTAAAAAGACTATTAGTAAGGCTAAACATATACTCCCTGCTATTGCTTCTTTTGTTACAAGTTATGCAAGGGTAAAACTTTATGAAGATTGTTTTGAGGCTGCAGTTAATAAAGGAGGATCTATTTATTATTGTGATACTGATTCTGTTGTTACGGATGTTAATTTGCCTATTGGTAATAAACTTGGATACTTGACTGATGAGTTGCCTGAGGGTGAGGGATCAGGAATTAAAGAGGGTATATTTTTGTTGCCAAAAATGTATGGTATTAAATTAAATAAACCTATTGTTAAGGTTTCTGCTGATGGATCTAGTTCTGAAACTTCTGAGTTTATTAAGTGCAAGGGTTTTCCTAGTAAACTTTTTGATTTTAAATTATATAAGGATGCTTATTTGAATGATGACTATTCGGGTTTTAATTATTCTAAATTACAGATCGCTACTCCTTTTGAGAGTATGAGACGAAATAAAACTTTTGTTTCAATGCTTAATAAGACTCGTTCTGTTCAGTCCCGTTATGATAAACGTATTATTTTGTCTGATGGTATTAATACTATTCCACATACTATTGAGGAGTTGGAGGAAACCTCTATATAATTTTATATAAAACGATACATTTATATATAAGTATAATATTTAATATAAATGAGGTGTTAATATGGTAGCAAATAATTTAGTTATGGATATTCAAAAAGTAGGAATTGATGGAAGTATGAAAGGAAAATTCATTCCTGTAAAATCAATTAATATATTTCAAGAGCTAGGAATAAGAAAGGAGTAAACAATGACAATAAAAGCAAAAACAAAAATATTTGATATTGGTGGCAGCAAAGCAATAAAAATACCTGCAGCAGTAAGATCTGATTCAACATTTCCATTGCAAGAAGATAAAGAACTTGTGGCAGAAATCAAGGGGAAAGAAATAATTATAAGATACCCCCACAATAAAGAAAAACTTGATTAAAAAATGACTGAAAATAGAACATTCAAAATTGCAGGAATAAAAAATTTAATGAAAAACAAATTATAATGTTTCTGCATCATTAATAGATTTAGAAGCAGAAATTGATAATAAAATATCAATGGCTGAAAACTGGTCTTTAATTAAAAGAAAAGTTATTTTGTTATCAGAAAAAATCATTAATTCATAGTTTTAAACCAAAAATAAAACAAAATTTTTCTCCTCCGAAAATGGATAAGAGAAAAGGAAAAAATAAGAAAATGGAAACACAAATAGAATTAAACAATATGAGTAAAGTAGAAGCAACAAAAATTGATATCTCAGGATATGTAGGAAACTTTACAGAAATTGAAAAAGTAGAACCTGTAGAAACAATATACGGAGTAGCAATAAAAGTAACTTCTAAAGTTTTAGATACAATAAAAATTGAAGGCAAAGAAGATATAAATTTAACAGCATCAAAAATTTTTTCAATATCTAAAGAAGGAGAAATAATTATTGGAAGTAAACTTGATAAATTTATGATTAAACAAGGAGTAAATCAACCTTTGGAATTAGTTGGAACTAAAATTCAAGTTCTTAAAAATGAAAAAGACTTTTTAACTTTTTGAGTAATTAAACTTTTTGTTGTTCAGGAAAAATAATATAAATAAAGTTACCTCTTTAAGTGTTTACTATTCCTGAACAACATTTATTTTTTAATTAGTCCGATTAAAAAAATTATTTTATGCTTGGAGACAAAATGGAAAAAGAAATAAAAGAATTAAAAAATATTATAATAAAGTTAAGAAAAAGAATTTCTGATTTAGAAACACCTATAAATAATGATTCTGAACACCTTTTTTATAGCAGGGATCTATTAACAAACACTTATTTAGTTAAATGCACTAAAACAGGAGGAAATTTTAGTACTGGATTATGGAAAAATAATGTTTTTCCTAAAAATGTATGTCCTTGTTGTGGTGTTGATGTTTGGAGAAAGTACGGAGGAAAAAATGATTAAAGAGATTAATTCTGCTTACGAGCAACAACAAGAGTTATCAAAAATTTTATTAAATAAATGTTATAATGAGGAAACAGACAGATTAATTTTTGATTCTGTTAAAAAGTTGTGCCAAAAACACGCTGAACTAATTCAAGATTTTAGGAGTGTTAAAGAGATTAATAAAGTAATGAGTTTTCGTTTTGATGATGTACTAAAATTGTTACCCACACCAATGGAGCTTGATTTGTCTATTGTTAATTTAATTTCTTTGTATAAAGGAGAAGCTCTTGACAAAACTTTTAATAATCGTTTCAAAACTTTAATGAGTTTCAGGAAAGTTCTTGTAGCAGTCCACCAAAAAGAGGATAAGATCAGACCAAAATCTTATGAGGAATCTGTTGAAACAAAAGAGGTTGAATAAATTGACAACAAAAACACTTGGAACTGTATTTATTGAACATTGGAAAACAAAACATAATTTAAAAGGTAAAAATGGAAATGTTATTTGTCCTTGTGGTTGTGGTAAAAGATTATCACAAATATATAAAGATGAATATTTAAGTAAATTTGAAGAGGAGGTTTTTTCAGATGATTAGAGGAAAGTTTAATCAAGCTAAATGTCCTGATTGCCATTCTTGGCACTTTGCTGTACAACTTGACGATAATTTGAACCCTATAGAGTTTAAGTGTTGTCGGTGTAAAAAGTTGTTTCCTTATGTCCCAAAAATTGCTATAAAAACAGGTGTTAAAAAATGAAAGTTTTAATTGCTGCTCCAATTTCTGGAAATAAGCAGTATTCTATAAATCAGTGGTTCGATTGGATCAGTAACCAAACTCATAAAGATTACGATTTTGCTTTATGTGTTAATGGTAAGGATCAGGAGGAATTAATTTCTTTGCTTAAACAGGTTGAGATTGTTGATGTTCATAATCAGATCAAGAAACCTATTATTTTGCAGAACAAAAATCTTGAAGGTGTTGAAACTACTTTTATTCATAATATTGTTCACGCAAGAGAGTCTCTAAGACTTTATGCAGTAAAAAATTGTTATGACAAAATTTTTTGGTTGGATACTGATACGATCCCTCATAACCTTAACTCTATTGATTTGTTGATTGAGTCTAAAAAATTAGTAATTTCAGGGTTGTATTTTTATAAAAAAACAACAAGACCTGTAGCCGTAAATAAGCTCACAGGAACAAATTTCACGATTCAAGAGCTAGAACAAGCAATAAACAATAAAAGTCTCTTAGAAGCAGGTTTATTTGGTTTAGGTTGTGTTTTGGTTGATAAATCAATATTTAAAAAAGTTAAGTTCGAATACTCAATGTTCGGAAAAGAAATAACAGACGACTACGGCTTTTGTTACGCACTACATAAAAGAAATATAGATAGATGGGTTAATCCTTTAATATTGTGCCATCACTTAGGAGAAGCTCAGAAAAACATAGCTTTTCAGATTAAAACAGATTAAGGATTAAAAGGAAAGATTAATAAGAACTTAAACCATATAATTAATTAATGGTAAAAACAAGATCAGACTTAAAGATTAAAATTAAAGAAGAAATAAGAACAATTAACAGACCATTCAGGACAACAGAAATTGTAGAGTTCGCAAACAAGATTGCTCCAAATGTATGGAATAGTCCCCACAGAATATCAAAATACATTAAAGCAGCAGATATTGCAAAATATAACAATTCAAAAAAACAATGGGAAATAAAAACAAAACCAAAACGGGGTATTTCAAATGCCGATAAAAGATCCAGTAGCTTATAAAGAATATATGAGAGAATATATGAGAAAAAATTATTCAAAAAACAAAAAAATAAAAACTATTAAGGACAAAAAAATGATTGATGATTTTAATGTAACAGAAACAATAATGTCAAACGAGGGAAAAGAAACACTGGATCTTAAAGGAAAAACAACAACTGCTTTATTAGAAGTGGCTAAGAAAGCATCAAAAGAAGTTGATACAGATCAAGAAGATCCAGTGTTTAAAACCATAGAAAAAGTAATGAAGTACGCTCCAATAATTACAGAATTGTTTAAAGGTTTTTCTGCAGCAGCAGGAAATTTTAAGGCAACACAAAGACCCCCACCACAACAACAAAGAAATCTAATGAACCCTCCTGATGGATGGGAGACTATGACTTCATTACAAAAAATGGGTCGTAAATATTCTCGACCTGAGTGGTACGCTGCAGGAGAAAAATACGATAATTGGAAGTCTACAGGAGGAGCTACAATAACTCCAATTAATAATAATTATGTTGATACTACTTATAATCAGGCTGTTGTACATCAAGAGGCTAGAACTCTTGCTGAACTTTCAAGAAAGCATCCTGAACCAAAACAAGTAAGTAATGCAACACCAGTTAAAGAATTAGAACAGGACGTTCCAGAGTTCGTAAACCAAAGAGTTAAAAATCCTGAAAAAGAATTTGATAATAAAGAAAAAGAGTTGATTAATGCAATGAGAGAAGATAACAATAAATACATAAATATGGCTTTTGAATACATTAAAGGAATGAGTATAAAAAATTTCGGGGAATCAGTAAACAATATTGAAAGTTTTAAACCGAAGTTTTCAATGATAAAAATGTTGTTGCCTGTTCAGACTAAGGAAATGCTGAAAGCAACACCTAGTGATGAGTTGATCCAAACATTAAAAGAAAAATGTCCTGAACACCATAAATGGTTGTTGGATAATAAAAAAATTGAAGAAATGAAAAAATTATTTGAAGAAATAAAAGAGGGATTATGATGTCAAAAATAAAATTAAGATCTAAAAAAAGAAATTTGTTTCAAAGAATAAAATTTAAAATTTTTAATGCTAATAAGTACCCAGGATTTTATTTAATAGAAATTCATTTTGGAGGGTTTTTTGAAGAAACAATTTTTATAGGATGTTTTCTAGGAATTATGCTATTTATTAAAATAGAAGAAAAATGAAAGAGGGATTATAAATGAATAAGAAAGAAATAATATTGAAAAAGATTGAAGAATTAAAGAAAGAAGTGGAAACTTTAGACAAAGATGAAGAAACTATTTTGGTTCCTGATTGCATAAAGATAGAAAACAATTGTGGTGGTGGTGGTGATGGTTTAGGTATTGTTTTTCCTAATAACAAACAAACATTATTATATAATAAAAGGAATGAAGTTTTTGGAGTTCGTGTTTCCTGGTTGAGAGATTTTGTTCAATGCAAATTAGTTCCTTGCAATTATGAAGATATTAAGGAAGGAAACACATTTTATGTCAGTCAATATTTACGAAAACTATCTTCAGAGTTTGAAAACATAAATTGTTATTACAAAAAATTAAAAGAAAAAAATAAAGCTGTTTGTGTTATTGTATCAAATGGTATATCTAACGAAGATATTATGAATCTTTATAACTATTTTTGGAAAGTTGAAGAAATTAAATCCTGAGGTATTATGATGTCAAAAATAAAATTAAGGTCTAAAAAAAGAAATTTGTTTCAAAGAATAAAATTTAAAATTTTTAATGCTAATAAGTACTCAGGATTTAATTTAATAGAAATTCAGTTCGGAGGATTTTTTGAAGAAACAATTTTTATAGGATGCTTTCTAGGAATTATGCTATTTATTAAAATAGAAGAAAAATGAAAGAGGGATTATAAATGAAAGGTAATGATGGAACAGGAAATATTCCAGAAAGGGATTCTTGGCGAACTAATCAAGATTTATGGAATAAATTAGATAAACAATATTGTTTTACTTTTGATTGTTGCGCTTCTTTAATTAATGCTAAAACTTATAATTATTCGCCCGATTTTCTTAATTGTTCAGATATTGATGGTTGCTCTTGGATGAATCCACCTTTTAGTAAATCCAAAGAAATGTTTAAACAATTTTTTAAGGTTGTTCATAAAGGAGTGGCTATTTATCGATGTGATAATATGGAAACTAAAGTCTGGCAAGAGATTATCTTAAAACAGGCAAATTGGGTTTTTATTCCTAAAGGAAGAATTTCATATACTAGTTTTGAAACTGGTGATATGCGAAAAGGAAAAGGAACTCGTTTTCCTAGTGCTTTAATTGGTTTTAATGTTCCTAGACCTAATTTAACTGATGGTTGTTTTTTGAGGTTAATTAATTGAAGATTTATATTAAACCTTTATGTTGTTGTTGTAAAAAAAAGCTCTACTTTAATTCAATAACTATTAACCAGTACAGGAATTACCACTTTTTTAGGGGTAAATATTATTGTAATAGCTGCAGTTGCAAAAAGTTGAGGAACTCAATAATAAGTTAAAGGATTAAAAATTTCTTTATATTAACAATACATTTATATACTTCTTAATCTAATAATACCTTATAGAACGGCTACAAAGGAGGCTTTAAGTTCAAAAATGGTGTTATCAGATAATAATAAAAAAGAATTAATAAAATTTGCAGGATTAATTATAGGAGGTCTAGCAGCTTACAAAGTATTATTTTCTAAAAAGAAAACAACAATTATAGATATTCCTTTCAAAATTGTTAAGGTTATATCAAAACATTCTAAAGAACTTGTTAAAGAGGTTATTGAACCTGTTGATAAAGTTGTTAAAAAGGTTGATAAAGTAACTAAAAAAGCTATAAAAAAAGTTGATAAAGTAACTAAAAAAGCTATAAAAAAAGTTGATAAAAAAACTAAAAAATCAACTAAAAAATCAATTAAAGACGAAATTAAATTACACGAAAATATGGCTATAAAATTATATTCTGAAGGAAAAACAGATGAAGCAGAAATAAATGAAAAAAAAGCTGATTTAATTTATAGAAATAATTATTCAATTTTATTTCCTAAATATCATAAAAAATTAATTAAAAAAGAGGATGAAAAATAATGTCCTTAAACAATAGTGCTAAAATAGATATTAAAAATTATTCCCTAGCAGAAACTTACGCTACAATAAATCCAACAACTGGAACTAACATTTTTGGGGGAAAATCTGATGTGCAGATTAAAAAGAAAGTTGCAGCAAAACCAAAACACGGACTACTTATAGCAGCAGTAATTATTGCAGGAACAATATTTTTAGGTTACAAACTAGAGGAAAGATTTTAAATGAAAAATATTAATTTATCAAAAAATTTAGGATTAATACTAGTTATATTAACAATAATATCAATTTGTGCAAGTGCAGTAATAGCTTACTCCATAACAAACGAGAACACAAAACATAACACCCAAGATATTAAAGACTTACAAATAGACTGCAAAGATACTAAAATTCAAGTAAACGAAAACACAATTAATGTTGCAGTACTAAAAACAATATCTGATGACGTTAAAGAGATCAAAGAAGAAATAAAAATTATTAGAGAAAAACAATGAGTGTAACAACAAAAAATGAAGTAGATCCTGAATCAACCTTTTATGGAGATAAAACAATACTAGTTGCAAAAACTGGTTATGGTAAATCTTATACTGCAAGAGTCCTTATTGAGGAGGGTGTAAAGAAAGGTAATACTTTTATTGTTATTGATCCCCAAGATGCTTACAAGAACATTCCAGATTTTGAATATATTGATGCAATAAATATTAAAAGTGCAAAAGGATTAGGAATACTTTTAGCACAATCAAACCGTAATGTTATAATTTCTATAAAATCATTATCCATAGAAGCACAAAACACTTTTATGCAGTTTTTTCTCAGAGCTTACAAACAAAATATTCGTCGAGGAATACAAACTTTAGTAATAGACGAAATTCACAAATTTGCTCCCGAGGGACAAAACACTCCATCAAAAAATGAAGTTAGAGGATTATTTCAGGAATCAAGATCTGATGGTTTAGGAATTATAGGAATCACTCAAAGACCCCAAAGACTTGATAAAACTTGTTTAGCTCAGGCAGAAAATTTTGCCGTAGGACGAGTTACAGCCTTTAGGGATAAAGAAAGCATTAAAACTTATTTAGATAACCCCAACGATGTTGATAAATTATCTAAACTAGAAAAAGGAGAATTTTTCTTTTTTGGTTTCGGATTTGATGATCCTTTAATAGCCAAAGTAAGAAAATCTACATCCGAACACTCGGGAAACTCTCCGAAAAACTTATTAAACGAAGATAAAGAGTTATATAATAGATACTCAAAAAAGTACATTAAAAATGTACGAGGTAAAACGATGGAAGATAAAATAACAGTAACAAAAGAACCAATTAAAGGTGTAATACCTTCAATGGATGGTTTTAAAGATTTAGCAATGATAGGGATGAAAGCATCACTAGGAACGGCAGTTTCAGGAATTGTTGGAACTTTAGTAGCATCAAGATTAAAAAGTCCAATACCAGTTGTTTCGTCAAGAACACTTGGATCTTTAGGAACTACAATAGCTCTATATTCAGGTTATAGAATGATCCCAATGGATGGCGTAAAAGATATTTTAAAGTACGCAGCAGCAGGATCAGCAGCATTTTCAGTTGGATCAATAACTTTTGATTTATTGAATGTAGCAAATATTCAGTTACCTAGTCTAGTAAATTTTGCATTATCAACAGCTACAGGAGCTCAAAATATGACTTCAAGCACTGATAATAGTGAAGTAGACACAGACACTCAATTCGCTTAATTAGCGATTTATTGAAAGTTGGAACTGAGGTAACACTCAGAGATAAAAAGTTTTAAAATAAATTCCTTACGGAATGGAGAACAAATAAAATGGCAGACACAAAACAAGGATTAGTAAAATCACCTTTTACTATAGAAAAAAATGCAGACGGAGTAACTTACTTAAGTGCAGACTTAACAGCAGTTGCAGAATGGAAACAAATATTGTCTTATAGTGTACCTTTAGGTATGGCTATTGAAATAACACCAGCTAATTACATTTTCGGAGAATATTATACAACTGCAGGAGCAACAGCAGGAAACATAATTTCAGCAGGATTAAGCAGAGTTTTAAAGAAAAACGCAAACGGCACTGAATCCAGAGAAATTTGGAGCGGTTCAAACAAAATTTTTGGGGATTTAGGAGACGAGTTAAAGAGACCAAAACTTAAAGTACCAGTAGTTGTAAATGCCTCACAAAAAATTGCGGTTGAAGTTTACGGAATGGGTGTAGATCTTGATGTTAGTACTAGTAATTTCTTTATTGAAGCTACGCAGTATTACGAAGAAATTTAAACCTTTATTTTTGGGATTAATTTCCCACTTTTTCTTTATTTAACAATACATTTATATACTTCTTAATCTAATAATAATCCATAGGATATATTAAAAAGGAGGCTTTCGAGCAAAAATGGGATTATTCACTAAAATATTTAAGGTAACTGCAAAATCTGCAGACAACATATTTACTTCTAGAGCAGCAAGAAAGAGTGCTGCTAAAATTACTACTAAAGCAGGTTCAGCAGTTAAAGGTTTCACTAATAAAGGAACAATTAAGACTACTGCAGCTATAGCTCAACAAGGTGTAACAACTGCAACTGCAGGTGGAAGAAAAGTTCTAACAAAAGTTGCGAGTAATACAGCCAAAGGAGCAGGAACTACTGCGAGAGTTGCAGGAAAAGTTATTGCAGGTACAGCTATAACAGCTATTCCTGTTGTTTCAGGTATTGGTTTACTTAATTATTATAAGAACTCGACAGCTCTTACTGATGAAGATAGACGACTAAAATTTTTGATCGAACAACAAGAAAAAGCTAATACTTTAAGTAATGGTTTTATTGATAATTCTACAGGAAATCCTGCAGTAGATCAAGATCCAACAGCTACAGGAAATACGGGAGTTGGAGGGAATAGTTCTTTCAATCCATTCAGAGAAGCCTACGGGTCTGATGACTCAAGTAATGGTTCAAGTTCTCTAGGTTTATTCGCAGGAATAGCAGCAGTTGCTGCAGGTGGATATTACTTGTACAAAAATAAGAAGAAAGGGAAAAAATAATGGTTCAGCCAAAGAAAACTTTTAACAAAGTTTTAACTATCTCAGCAATAGGATTTGGAGCTTACGCCTTACTTAAAGGATTAAGTAATGGATTAAGTGGAAGTAATTCAGGAGAGGGATCTCTTGGAGGGAATGAAGATATGATCGGGCAAGAAGGTCTTTATGATGACGATATTACTCCCTCAATAATTCAGCCTTACGTTCCTGATGTAATAATTAATGACGAACAACCAATAAATAATGATCCAGTAATTGATAATTCTAACCAATTAAATCCAAATAGTCCTACTCCAAATGATCTTGTAAGTGCAAATAATTCTAATTATTCTACCCCCTCGGCAGAGCCTACAAGATTGTTTGGAGACCTAAGCACTCCAACAGCAATAGCTCTAGGAGCAGCTAGTTTATTACCCTCTGCAGCATCAAGTTTAGGAAAACTAGCCGTTAGTAAAACTGATGATGTAGGATTTTCTATTTTCAAAAAAGTAATTCCTGATGCAGTAGAAGAAACACCATTTTTTGGGAAACAACTTAAAGATTTTGTTTTCAAAAAATCTGATGATGCAGTTGTCGGAGTGGCAAGGTACGGAGTAAAAAATTTAGGTTCAGAAATTGTAGAGACAGGAGCGAAATCATTCTTAAAAAAAGGACTTGTTAATACAGGAGGAATTTTAGTTAAATCAATTCCTTTTGTAGGAATAGGCGCAGGAGTAACTTTTGATATTGCGACAACCCCTGAATATAAAGCTCAATATGATGCAGGTGGACTTTCAAAATATAGTATTTTAGGAGTTAGTACTTTCGCTAATGCTTTAGGAGATTTTGTTGGAGGAGCTGCAGCAGTAGTAACTAGTCCTGCAGCTTTAACAGGAGTTGGTGCAGTTGTTCCTGTAGCTGCAAGTGTAGCAGGGCAAGTAGCCACTGAAAGTGTTGTTTACAAAATTTATAATATGTTTACAGGAAACAAAAATACTAATAATGATAATAATGTTAATCCAGTTATTGGTTCAGGAGAAAGTTTTTCGATGAGTGATTCAAGCAAAGATAAAGTTTCATTAAGCGATCAATACGTTGATGATGACGATTATATTGATTATTCAAGGTTTAAGTCTGATGGAGCAGGAGGATTTTTAGATACTTTAAAACAACAGAGTGTTTCAAAATCTGTAGCCTCATCAAGAAGTGGATCTAATAATTTAAATAACTTTTTTTCAGCTCCTACAATAAAAAGTAGTTCAAGTAGTGGTTCAGGTTCAAATAATAAAGTTTCAACCAATCCTGCAATGGCAAGTGTTGGAGCAGTAGGACAATATTCTTACAAGAATAAGTCTACTGGAAGAATTGATACTTTAACAGGAAAAAGTTCAAGTTCAAAATCAAGTTCAAGATCAGGATCAAGTTCAAGTTCAAGATCAGGATCAAGTTCAAGTTCAAGATCAGGATCAAGTAATTCAGCAAAATCAGTTGTTGGAAAAGTAGGACAATACTCCTACAAAAATAAAAAAACTGGAAGAACAAAAAATTTTTAAAAAATAATAATTCAGAGGAAATAATCAAAATGGCAAAAAGAGAACTACCATCACAAGAATTTGTAGAACAAAGAATTACTCAACAAGTAACAATAACAGCAGGATCTAATAGTAGAGTAAGTATAGATATTCCAAAAGACAAAGCAGTCTTTCTAAAAGGATATGGTTATACTTGGTTTACTGCAAACAAGTTTTCATTAAGCACAGGAAACACAGGTTTTCCAACAAGAACAGATCAAGAGGGAAGTCCTGCAATACCTGCAATTTTTGGAACTCCATTCAAGGTAAGAAGTGGAGGGAAACTGTCTTTAACAATTTATAATAATGATGCATCAAGTCACACTTACGATGTAGTATTTTATATTTTAACTACAGAACTTTTAGAAGTAGAGTCCACAGGAGGAGACCTTAATTTTACTATAGGTGGAGCATCTGGAACATCAACAAAAGTTTCAATTACTGATTCAACAGGAACAACTGCAGCAGACGTTGTAGTTAGAGGAGACGGAAAGAATGCTCTAGTTGTAGATACTGAATTAACTATTGATAGTGCAACTCTTAATATAGAAAATGTTTTTGTAGCATCAACAGATGGATTAGTTACAGGAGCTGCATATATGCTTATAGACTCCAACAACAGATTACAGGTAATAAGTGGAGAGTCAAGAACTCCAACGCACACAGCCGTCTCTGTAAACAATACAACCACTATAGCTCACGCTGCAGCAGCAACAAGAAAAGCAATTATTTTAATCAATGACTCAGACGAAACAATATATTTAAAAATTGGAGTAGCAGCAGTAATGAATGAAGGAATAAGATTAAACGCAAATGGTGGATCTTACGAAATGAGCAAAGAACTAGGAAACTTATCAACAGATGCAATAAACGCAATTTCTGCAAGTGGAACTAAAAATTTAATGATAACGGAGTTTATCTAAATGGCTTTAAATAATGGACTTAACGATCCAACAACAAACGCAGGAGATATTATTTATAGAGATAGCACAGGAAAAACAACAAAGCTACCAGTAGGCACAGATAAAGAAGTTCTTAAAATTAATGGAACAAACCCTGAATGGCAAACTGAGGGAGATGAGAATAGCGTAAAACTTACAGGAGATCAAACAATCGCAGGAGTAAAAACATTTACTTCAAGTCCAGTAGTTCCAACCCCAACAACAAATTTTCAAGCAGCAACAAAAAAGTACGTAGACGATAACGCAACAGCAGGTTACGTTGATATTACTACAGCACAAAGTATTGGAGGAGTAAAAACATTTACTTCAAGTCCAGTAGTTCCAACACCAACAACAAATTTTCAAGCAGCAACAAAAAAGTACGTAGACGATAACGCAACAGCAGGTTACGAAGCCCCTTTAGGGGAAGTTAAAATGTTTGCTTTATCTATGACAGGAGCTGTTACAAAAGCAAACCTTCAAACAAATAATTGGGCAATATGTGACGGAACAACTCCTGCAACTCAAGGAATTTCAACACCAACAATAACTACTACCCCAGATTTACAACATTCATTTATTAGAATGAGTAATGACGAAAGCTCAGGAACAACAGGCGGTTCAGATGAACATAACCATCAGACTTGGTCTGATGCGGGTTCAAACGGATTAGGCTTCAATAGTGGAACAGATAGAGCCTATGATACAGATGGAATTTTACAAACTACTACATATGCTCCTGCAAATAAATGGTCAGCAAACGAGTCTACTCTACCAACATATTACGAAGTAGCCTATTTCATTAAGGTTAAATAAATGAAACAACTAAAATTTTCCAAAAAATTAATGAACCACAAAAATTTTGGAATAACAGCAATAAAACAAAAGGATCAATGGAAAATATTTAGGGATATTTGGTACAGGATTAATTGGAATAATCGGAAACTAATAAATTTACAGAAATGGACTAACGCAAACAAAAATACTTTATGGAGTGATCCAATAATTAAAAAATTTGTAGAACAAATAAATAATTTATATCCTAGTCAAAAACAAAATCACAAAAAAGCAACACTAACACAAAGATTCGTAAAAAATAATCTCAAGTACAAAGGAGACCTAAAAACTTGGTTTTGTAAAGAATACTTTCAAACACCACTAGAAACTTGGAAAATAAAAACAGGAGACTGCGAAGACGGAGCAATACTAATTAACGAAATTTTGAGAATGCTAAAAATTCCTGCATACCAAAGATACATAAGAATAAGTGATGTTAAAGGTGGACGACACGCTTATTTAGTTTATACTAGCGAACTTGATTTGATGGATTACGAACTTGACTGGTGTTACTGGTACGATGCAGCCCCAATAGAAAACAGGAGAACACTTCAAGAAAAAACAAAATATTACAAAACAATATTTGCTTTTAACGAAAACAAATCATATAAAGAAATAAAGAACCCAAACAAAATTATAGGTACGAACACACAAACAAAAACTATAACAAGAGGAAAAAATGTTAAAAAATAAAAAAACAAAAAATAAAAAATTTGAAATAAAAAAAGTAGCAGAAAAATTTATTTACTCAGGAATAATAATATTTATTTTACAAGCAATAATAAATTATTTACAAACAAGCAACGAAACAATACTAAACATTACACTAAAAAGTTTTTTACTAGGAACAATAATGGCAGCAATAAATTTTATAAAACACAAGGAGAAAATATAAAATGGCAGAACTAATTCCAACAATAACAGCAAGAGCAATAGACGAAAAAATAACTGCAGACAATATTTTAGACAAAACACTATTTCCAACAATAAGCACAGGAACAGCAGCACCAACAACCACACCTACAAAAATAGGAAACATATTTATAGACACCACAGCAAAAAAGTTTTATTTCGCAAACGGCACAACAGCATCAACAGACTGGATCATAACAAACTAAAAATGGAAACAACTTTAAATTTAATCGGTGGATATATGGGTTTAACTAGACCCTACGATACAACTTGGGCAGATGGACGAGAAGTAACAGCTTTTCCTAATGGAGACGTAGTAGAAAGAACAACAGGATATTTTGTAAGGAAAGGAAACACACTAAATAATTTTAAAGAACCACAACAAGTAATGCAAGTTCAACAAGAAAAACAAACAACAAAAACAATTCCAAACGACCTATTAATATTTGGAATATTAATTATTGGAATTATAGCAATTACAGGAGTTGTTACAAATAGCAAAAGATGAACTTGTAAAATACTGGTTAGAAAAAATATTTAATTATTTCTCAGCTTTAGATCCATCAACAGAAACAAAACAAGATAACATAATTACAGAACTAAAACTAAAAGCAGACCTCACAGAAACTCAACCTGTAACAGATGCTGCAGTACTTTCTAAACTAAATGATTTAATCAATCCCGAATGGATCAACAACTACGGAATGGATATTGACGACCCAACAAATTATTATTTTGGTTACAACAAAACAGGATCTACAGAATGGAGAATAAAAAGAATGTTAAAAGCAGACCTTTCTATAACTTGGTCTAGTGGAACAAGTTCAGGATCTACAGCTTGGACTAATAGAACATCCCAAACTTACTCAGAGGAGCTTTAATAATGGCTGCAACATTCACGTTCACAGAGCTAAACGCTCCAACAACAATTACTGCAACACCAACAACAGGGGGAACACTAGGAGTCGATCAATACTTTTACAAAGTTATAGCAATATTTTATTCAGGAACAAGCACAAACACATTCTTTGAAGGAAAAAGTTTAGCCAGTACAGAAGTCACAGCAACAACAGACGCAACAAACAATGCAGTAACACTAACTTGGGACGCAGTGGCAGGAGCAGGAGGGTACAAAGTATATAGAGGAACAACAGCAGGAACTTACACCTCTTTCATTAACGTAGCCATACAAGACAGCGTAGTAAATACAGCAGGAACTTGCACTTGGTTAGACACAGGAATAGCGGTAACTGCAAACAACGCTTTTCAAGATATAGCACACGGAAAAATAACCATTAACAGAACAGGAACACAAGCAGACGATGTTATAGGTATTGAAGACCTTTACAATGCAGACGTAGCAGGAGGATGGGGAGTAATAACAAAGATAGGTCAAACATATTACATAAAAACAACAATAATATTTAGTACAGATATGACTTGGGAAGATATTTTAAAAACAATAATATTTTATGACGGATTCACAACATCAAAATTAACAATGACTTTAGGATCTTACGATAATACCGAAGACTCAAGCAGCGAAGGATGCTCAATAATTTTTCAGAACTGGAATTTAAACTCAATAACATTCGATGATTTAAATATGTATAATTCAACAATGAAATGGAGCAACGAATACAACGAATACATTAACAGAAATGCATTATCTTACTTATCTATAGCAAGAACAAAAGGAGCAATTATTGATTCCTACATTGATAGTTTAAGAGGATTTTCAGGAAATAGTCTAGCAAATTGTTCATACGTTAGAACATCAATTTTTAAGATGGATATAGCCTTCTCAAGAGGAGCAGCAACATTCGAAGATGTAACAGCAATGAATTGTAGTAGAGCATTCCAGACAGGAACAAACGCAGTAATAAGAGCAGTAGGTTACAAAGGAATAAATATGAGCAACGGAGACGTACTATGTTTAGGAAACAACTGGGATATAGAATTTGTAGACAGCTACCCAACAGCAGAACCATTCAAAAGAATAGGAGGATACGGAATAGGAAAAATAATAAACACAGCAACAATAACAATACTAGACACCACAGGAGCAGCATACGTTGGAGCAACAATAAACGTATACGATAAAAATAATAACCTAGTTTTTACAGGAACAACAAACACAAACGGACAAGTAACAAACGAAATAATAATAAACTCATCAACCTGGAACGCAGCAGGAACATTAACATACATAGACTACAACCCGTTCACAATAGAAATAACAGCAACAGGAAAAAGAACAATAAAAACACCAATAAACATAAAAGACAAAGTAAGAGAAACATTCAAAATAAGACCACAAAAAAAGACAGCAATAACACAAGAAGAAATACTAATAAACACAGATCCAAAAGACCTAAAAGAAGAACTAATTCTAATAAAAACATAATAAAAATAATTAAAAAATCATTTATAAAAGAAATAATAAAGAAAAGGGTCGGGAGTATACTACT